>Ga0102866_1000533_pt1 | contig 8490 bp, 9 predicted proteins | sample Colrivmeta1546A3_FD_78441 | JGI IMG/M metagenome (GOLD analysis project Ga0102866, IMG submission 78441) | Estuarine microbial communities from the Columbia River estuary - metaG 1546A-3 | ecosystem: Environmental > Aquatic > Marine > Intertidal zone > Estuary | place: USA: Columbia River Estuary... | reverse complement strand
CCCACACTTCCTGGAATTCCAGACATACTCTCAAGGCCAGCAAAACCTTTTTCAATCATAAATGCGACAAATTCATCCCAATTCTCACCAGATGCAACGCTAATCATTCCCCCGCTACAGGCATCGATAGCAAAGGTATTTCCCTTTGTCTCAACGTGAATTACCGTGCCGCTAAAACCAGCATCAGAGATCAAAACATTAGATCCGCCGCCCATAATTAATACCTCATCGCCTGCGTTATCTGCAGCTTTAATAGCTTCAACTAGCTCACTCTCACTTGAGGTGCGAATAAATTTCTTCGCCGGCCCACCAACTCTAAGGCTGGTGTAATTGGCAAGTAGCTCGCTCATAAGTAGAAGGTTATCTCCGCGCACTCAAGATGTCGCTACGTCCCCGATATTTCTCAAGGATTCGGTTGTAATTCTCCTTAGATTTCTTCTCCCTATAATCAGGATCAGTATCGTGATAGCCATGATGGCGCTCCTGTATTAGCCCTAAATCAATCTGATAGAGCTTTGCTCCAGCTGCTCTTAGAGCAAGACTTAACTCCATATCGGCATTTCGATAGTAAGTAGCAGATGGGTTTGCTCCCCCTGCGCTAAGTGCAAACTGTCTATCAAGTGCTAGAAAATAACTAAATAAAACATCAACCTCTCCAGCTCCTTTATCATCAACGCTTCGCCATTGATCATCAACATTTACTAACCCGCCGCGCCAGCCGACGCCCTGGAAGCCCTTTTCAAGTTGTTCAAGAGTTGGGGTAATGGCATCTGAGGTAAATATCGTTGAGGGATCCATAATTACTAAATACTTCTCACTTGAATTATTTAGAAAGTAATTGATGCTATGGCCCCAGCCCAATTTATTCTTCTGAAAGATAACGCTCTCATCTTTAAAACGCTCTTGATAGCTTGCTAGCTCTTTACCTGAGGCAAATATTGTTATTGGAACTTCGCTATAGCTTCTAATTGATGAAACACATTTAGCAAAGTCTTCAATGAAATTATCTGCAATTAAGCAGATTCGAATTGATCCAGCCATAGCTGGCCCTTAATTAACGGGTTTCGCGGTGAAGAGTTGAAGCCTTGCAACGAGGACAGAACTTCTTAAGTTCCATACGATCTGGATCGTTGCGGCGATTCTTCCTGGTGATGTAATTACGCTCTTTGCAATCAACGCAGGCCATAGTGATCTTTGGGCGGACATCCGCACTCTTGCTGGCCATGGTGACTCCTTAATTTTTCTTTTTTTAGTAAGGCGGTGAGAATACCTCGCGACTTGGATTTACTCCAAACCGCAAGGTTTCTTGGTAGCGGAGGCGGGATTTGAACCCACGACACAGCGATTATGAGCCGCTTGCTCTACCAAGCTGAGCTACCCCGCCAAGAGTTTCTTGCTTTACTGCGAGCCCCCCATCGGAATCGAACCGATGACCTTTTCCTTACCATGGAAACGCTCTACCGACTGAGCTAGGGGGGCAGAAAGAAAAGCGAGGCTTAAGAATACCTGATTCTAAAGCTCACTTAATTCGCTGGATCTAGCACGATTTTGCCGACAGTTTTACGTGCCAACATATCGCGATGAGCATCTGAGGCCTTTGATAGCGGATAAGTACTTCCGATAACTGGCTTTAATTTGCCGGTAATAATCATTCCAAATAGATCCATGAAAACCTCTGCCATTAACTCTTTATCTGCCAAGGCATTAACTAGCCAGAATCCAATAATGCTCTGTGATTTAGGCATTAGCGCTGCGGGATGAATCGCCTTAGGAGCTTTTCTTGATGCCATTCCATAGACAACTAATCTTCCAAAGGCAGCAAGTGCTTCAAGTGATTGATCAAGTGTGCTTCCGCCAACCATCTCAAGGATTAGATCAACGCCTTTGCCGTTATTAGCTTTAATTAGCGCTGCTGTGAGATCAGCTTCATTTGCATCAACGACAACATCTGCGCCAAGTGCCATACATAATTTCTTCTTCTCATCACTTGAAGTCACAGCGATAACAAATGCGCCCCATAGTTTGGCAAGTTGAATTGCAACACTTCCAACCCCGCCTGCGCCAGCATGGATAACAACGCTCTCGCCAGCTTTTATCTGCCCCATCTTCTTTAAGATCATATGAGCAGTACTGCCCTGCACCATCATTGCAAGTGCTTGACCATCACTGACCTTATCTGGCAGGGCAATTACTGTCTTTGGACTTACTAAAGTCTTCTGGCAATATCCTCCACTTGCAGCGAGAGCTAAAACTCTTGAACCATCAGGCATCTTGCCAACAACTTCCATTCCAGGAATTAGTGGCAGCTTCTGCGTAGATAGATATGAATTCTCAGTCTGGTGAGTATCTGCGTAATTAATCCCAATCGCACTCACATCTAAAAGAACCTGGCTTCCCGCCGGAACTGGCTCAGGAAGATCGACATATTTCATTACTTCAGGACCACCGAACTCAGTTATATAGATAGCTTTCATATCACTAACCCTTTGTTGAACCTAGAGTTAAACCAGAGACGAATTGGCGCTTAAGGATAAGGAAGATTATTAGCGTTGGAAGAGCAGCCATAATCGCACCAGCTGCAAGGAGATTAAAGTCAGTTACATACTCGCCTTGAAGCCTGCCAAGGGCAGAGGTAATTGGCCGCTTTGAATCACTCTTAATCATCACGATGGCCCAGAAGAACTCGTTATAGATCCAGGTAGTCATAAGAACTGAGAGAGCTGCAAGTGGCGGCCTAAGTAGCGGCAAGATCACAGACCAGTAATGTCTAAATACCGAAGCCCCATCAACTAGAGCAGACTCTGAGATCTCCTTAGGGATAGTCTTCATATAAGAGCTCATAACAAAGGTGGCAAAGCCGACTTGTAGTGCGACATGGATCAAGATAAGTCCGATATAGCTGTCATAGAGCACATTTCTATTTCCTACTAAATCACCAACCCAGATATACATCTTAAATAACGGGGCATAAACCAACTGGACTGGAAGGAGGTTTCCAGCAGTAAATAGCAGCAGGAGATAGAGATTAAATCTAAATGAGTATCTAGTGATAACAAAGGCAAGTAGTGAGCCAAAGAAGAGGGTCAATATCACTGAAGGTATTGCAACGATAAATGAATTACTTAAATATCCCCAGATCTCCATCTGGCGATAGGCATCGACATAATTTGCAAAATTAAGAGTATCTGGCCTCGACCAGACTCCCTTTTGAATAATGTCTTCATATGGTCTAAGTGAGGTCCAGAAGGTCCAGAGAATTGGAATCATCCAGATAAATGCAAAGAGCGCTATAAAGATAGTGATGATTGCATCTTTACGCTTCTGACGATTCTTATACTTCTTATCTACAACTATTGAGCTACTCATACATCATCCCTAAACACCGTGCGTAGATAAAAGACGATCGGAGTAATACTAAGAAGGAGAAGAATTACGGCATATGCCGCACCAAGCATCGAGGCTGATTGGCCATAGATATTTTGAAATACCAACATACCTAAGATCGGCCATCCAGTTGATGTGCCATAGATGATATAGATCAGATCAAAGGCTCTTAGAGACTCAATTACTGTGATCACGATAATGATCACATTCACTGGCTTCATCGCAGGAAGAACGACTTTTCTAAAGCTCTGCCACTCTGTTGCCCCATCGATAGCAGCAGCCTCACGAAGGGATGGATCAACTGACTTTAACCCTGCTAAATAAAGAAGCATGATGTAGCCGATATGGCGCCAAGAGGCGATAGATAAGATCACATAGGTATTAATGTCATAGTTTCCAAAGATCGGAATGGCATCTTCAATTCCAGGATAGCCAAGAAGCACTTGAACTAGACCGGTTGGCCCAAGCATGAAGCGCCAGATAATTCCAATTACAGCAAGTGATAGAACTACTGGGATGTAATAAACAGATTCATAGATCTTATGGCCTCTAATTCTTCGATCCACTTGATAGGCCAGCAATACGCCAAGCGGGGTTGCAATAAATGAAAACCAGAGGAGCCAGTAAGTATTGTTTCTCATCGCCGGCCAGAATTGCGCCGATGCAGTAAAGATTGTGTCGTAGTTGGCTAGGCCTGCCCAGCGAATATTGGAGAGCTGAACGCCATTCCAATAGGTAAATGAGAGAGCGATAGTTAATAGAGCGGGAATCCAAACCCAGACAATATGAAGAAAAGCTGGCACTCCAACAAACATGGAGAGGGTGAAGCGATCGCCTTTAGTAAATGCCCGACGGCGGCGAGATTTACTCTTCGCCGCCGTCAGGGTCATGCAATTACTCTAGCCTAAGCTAGTTCTGGTAGCGCTTCCCATGCTTCTTGCATTGAATCAACGATGCCATTGACATCCTTAGGATTCTTTAAGAAGTTCTGGATAGCAGGTCCAACTGTGGTGCCTGCGAAGTCATTACGGCAATCACGATCAAGGAAGTTCATAACGTTCTTCGCTTCAGCGATCACAGCAAGCTTCTGCTGATTAAATGCGTCATAACCTGAAGTATCTAGTCGGGTATTTGCATAGAGTGAGGTATCGCCTGCGCCTTGTGCTGCAAGCATTCCTGCCTCTGAGCCACACCATTCAGCAAATGCTGCTCCACCTTCAGGGTTTGAGCTATTTACTGAAGCACAAACGCCATCTGTTGGGGCATCAATTGAATCACGGCCGAATTCAGGGTTGATCTCTGGGAATGGAACGATCCATAGATCATCGTAATCTTCCTGAGACTTGGCTAGGAAGTCATTGGCCCACCATGAGCCCATCATCATCGCTCCGCACTTCTTGGCTAGAAGAAGGTCGCGCATTCCATCCCATGAAATATCGAGGAAGTTCTTATTCATGTAAGGGATAAGAGTTGCGAATTGATTAAATGCATCAATGGTCTTCTGATCGGTCCACTTCTGGCGACCATTTAGTAGATCGATATGGTAGTCATAACCATTCATACGAACGTTAAGAAGTGAGAATGTTCCCATCGCTTCCCATCCGCCCTTATCGCCCATCGCATAACCGATGAGGCCCTTCTTCTGGGTGCCATCGAGAAGCTTCATGAAATCATCCCAAGTAGCGATATTTTCTGGATCTAGTCCAAGCTCGCTCATTGTTGATTTACGGTAGTGAAGACCCCATGGATAGTAAGTTGTTGGGATGATGTACTGCTTGCCATCAGATGGATTTGTTGCTCCACTAATGGAACCGGCAGGCATTTGATCGCCAAGGTTTTTAATATTCTCTGAAACATCTACTAGCAGACCTTGATCAGCGCGGAAGTTAGTTCTAAATCCGGCCATCCACTGGAATGCATCATCTGGTGTTCCTTGTAGATACTGTGAGATTCCATCTTGGAAAGCATTGGTATCTCCAGAACCTTGCATTGTTACTTGATTGCCTGTCTCTGCCGTATAGGCATCGGCTAGGGCTTGCGCAATCTTTAGACCAGTTTCATCATTTGTTCTAGCTGTGAAAGTAACTGGACCACTTGCCTCATCGCTACCGCAACTTGTTAGAAGAGTTCCTCCACCAACAAGACCGATACCGCCAAGGGCTGCGCCTTTAAGAACTGTGCGTCGCGATACGCCGTTCTCTGTGACTTCGTTCGACATCGAACTTCCTATTCTCCGGTGGCCCCCGATGGGCCCCAGACATAAGGGAACCTACGCCCCAAGGAGGCTAAAAGCGACGATATTTAGATAACAAATTGGTATCGAGAGCTAGAGTTAAACCTATGGAAATCACCCGTTCTCTCCTTCTTATCCTCCACTTCATAGGAATGGCAGGCCTTCTTGGAGGTCTTTTAGCCTCCTCAAAGAGCCTTAATAAAGGAGTACTCCACTCCTCTCTATTAGCACTCGTTGCAGGCCTTGGTCTTGTGGGGATCCGCTATCCCTTAAATGAGGCAGATCCAATGAGATGGGATTCTGTTAATCACACCCAGGTCGGGATAAAGCTAGTAATCCTGCTAACAGTATTAATCCTTGGATATAGAGCAAAGAGAAAAGAAAACCTATCTAAGAACACCTGGCTAGCTATGGTGCTATTAACGGTAACAGCGATAGTAATAGCGGTGGTTTGGTAGTCCGTTAACTCTTAATCACCGGGTCGTAGGTTCAATCCCTACACAACCCACTTGAATGTTCAAGAAATTGATTCCAGAGTTAAACGCTTTGGGTCAACAAGGCTGGGAAGCGGTGAGTGTTGGTGCTAAAGAGTCTGGTGCAATTGAGCACGTTTTACTCAAACGCCGTTTGAAATAAGTCACCTTTCTCTTACCCTTCTAATAATCAGGGCAATTAATCCAATTAAGATGATTAGTAAGCCAACTGGCAGAGTAAAGAACATAAACCAGATAAATCCCCCGGTACCGCTGCTCTCATCCCACATAGATCCGCCTTGAAAGAGTGAAGTGATGAAGGCAAGAAGGATTGGTGAGATCGCAAAGATCAAACCTGCTCTAATGAACGGGAAGCGCTTCATAGGAAAAGTTTAAGGCACTAAGGGTAGATCTGATACTCTTTTGATTCGTCAGAGGATTGCAAGTATTGAGCTACAAATAAAAGACCACCCCAGCAGCGCTGAGGTGGTCTTTTATTTGTTTAGAGATTAGTTACGTGGCTCGATCTGATGAATCGAGATTGAACCAGATAGTTCATAGCTGGTGATGATTAGCGCTTTGCCAGATGGAGACTTGTCTGCAGGAACAAAGACAAGTCCTTCTGGTGACCAGTGCTTAACATCTTTGGCAGGTGTTGCCGTTGTAGGCAGCATCTGAAGCCACTCTTGAAAGACTGGAACTCGTGGCTGGGTGATATCAAAGATAGCTAGAGCAGTCATTCGCTCTAGGCCAAGGATTGCGATTCGACGATTGCCAACCATTCCAAGTGCAACGCCTTCTGGTTCGGCGCCCTTATCGTCGGAGCGGTCTTGACCCACATAGTTCATCGTGCTCTTATCTTTAGAGTAAGAATGTGAACCATTGATATTTGCAACACCAAAGGCCTTTATCTGAATCTGATCTAACAGATCACCGCTATCCCAGATAGGCATTCCATTGCGATACATAGTCATTGAGTTTGAACCGCGTAGATGGATAGTGTCGATATCGCCATCGCCATCTCTATCGCCTATATTTGGGTTGACCTTTGCGCGACCTAGGGCGGCCTCACCTTTTAATGTGCTCCAGTTAGGAAAACGGCGGGTATCTACTTTGAGTGAAGCGGCACGAAGATCATCGTTTAGGCAGGTGTACTCGCGTGCATCGCCCTCGTTGGCAGTTATGAAGTAATTTCCTGCACCGTATTTAAAACCAGCGATCGCATCTGGCTGTGAGGCTCCAACTACATTTCGATAGCTTCGTGGGCCAGCGCCAGAGTCTCTATCACTGGTATCGCGAGCAACGTAGGAAAGGTTAGATTCAAAGGCGCGTGTGACATCTTCAAAAGTGGCAGTTTCAATATTGAGTTTGCCAATTGCATTAGCCTCTTGAATGGTTACATATGCAGTCTTGTTATCTACGGCAGTAACAAACTCTGGTTCGAAATCCTTTGAGACATTGTTTACAACTGATGAGACTGCGATTCCCTTGGCTTTCATCGCCGCCACATTGAATTGATCAAAGCCGGCAAATTTAACAACTGGCGTAGCTGGATTACTTAGATCAACAACTGATACGCCACCGACTGGGTCTGAAGCCTTTGTGTAATCTGTTTCTTCCTTCTCAGGAGTAGCGGGATTGTCTTTTGCGCAGACGAGTGAGGCCTCGATCGCAACAAGTGCTGTGGTGCCATTTGGCGCAAAAGTTACCGCGTCAGGTAATACTCCTAAAATATCTGCTGAACTTAAAACTTTTCCGTTGGTGTCAAAAACTACGATTTTTCCATTTGGAGTAGTTGGGACACCAGTTGCGGAGAATGTTTCAGTAACTAGTACGGCAGCTACTACAACATCTTTTCCGGCGGCAACGCTTGTAACGTCATTTCCATAAGGAGCTAATGAAACCGAGCTAACCTTCTTGGGATTTGCTACATCTGAAATATCAAAAATATCGATTGAGTTCTTAACGCCATTAGTTGCGAAAATTCGCTTTGAGCCGGCGTGGTAGGTAACGATCTCGTGGCTACCCTCGCCATCGCCTGAAGCAATTGCTGAGATCTCGGTGACTTTAACGGTGGCTTCATTAGCCAGTGCTGGAAGTTGCCCAGCTGAAATTAGTGCGGAGGCAGTTAATGCTGTTATTGCAATCAGCGGAAATTTTTTCATCCCGACACCTTGCTTCAGCGTCATCAACATCAAGTAAATGCTTGGCAAACTTCTTATAAACAATTCATTAAAAGCCGGGTGCGCTCTGATCGAAGAGTGCCGTGTCCCTTAACTCTTAATCACCGGGTCGAGAGTTCTAAATTGATTCAAATTACTCCCCTACAAACTCCACTCATATCCTCGCTCAACCTTTACTACCTTTATTTCATACCAGCTATAGAAGTGGCTCTTTCCT
>Ga0102866_1000524_pt1 | contig 8567 bp, 9 predicted proteins | sample Colrivmeta1546A3_FD_78441 | JGI IMG/M metagenome (GOLD analysis project Ga0102866, IMG submission 78441) | Estuarine microbial communities from the Columbia River estuary - metaG 1546A-3 | ecosystem: Environmental > Aquatic > Marine > Intertidal zone > Estuary | place: USA: Columbia River Estuary... | reverse complement strand
TTGCCCGCTTTTGAGAGTGCGTCAGCGTATTGCCGTCCCTCATCGCGCAAGGGGTCGTATCCGGCGGTCAAGACCAAGGCAGGCGGTAGGTCAGCATGGTTATCCGCCAACAGCGGGGAGACGCGCCAGTCCAGCCAATCGGCGGGGTTAGGGACGTAGTGCTGGCGGAAGTAATGCATGCTTTCTGTGGTCAACAGATAGCCCTGCCCATTGGTCGCGTGAGACGGTGAGACGCATCGCTTGTCGGTCACGGGATAAATCAAAAGTTGAAAGCAAGGGCTAGTCGTGGCCGGTGCCGCTGCCCGCGCTTGTCTCTGGTTCAGGGCAACCACGGCGGCGAGTCCACCGCCCGCACTATCGCCGCCGACGGCAATCTTTCGTGGGTCAATACCCAGCGCATCCGCTTGGTCGACCGCCCATTCAAAAGCGGCGACACAGTCGTTGAAAGCCGCTGGGAATGGGTGTTCTGGTGCCAATCGGTAATCAACCGAGATAACCACACAGCCACTCTGATTGGCCAATTCGCGGCAAACACCATCGTGCGTGTCCAGATCACCAATCACCCAGCCCCCACCGTGAAAGTAGACCAACGCGCCGGCACCGGTTACAGGCGCCTGAGCGGGACGGTAAAGGCGAGCGGGGATTTGTCCGCTTGGGTCAGAGGTGGGAATCTGGTGGTTCAGGACACATGCGACGTCTGCCGGTGGCCTTTGCGTGGCGTAACGGCGCGCGACATAGGCGACGCGCGCCTCAACCGGTGAAACGGTGTGGACGGGGGGAATCTGCTTTTCGACCATCAAGTCGAGCAGGGCACGGGCGTCGGGATCTAGCATAGAGGGCCTTTCAAGCGCTTTTCGGTGCGGCACGCGTCACTATCGTACATTAGCAACTTTGATGGGTTGGGGATTCATTCATGCTTTTCCGTTGCTTTTTTCTATTGGGGTTGCTCATGACGTTCACCGCTTCAGCGCAGGCCGCACCGGCTTGTCCCGCGTTACTTAACCACCAGTTTGAGCGATTGCAGGACGGCGCGCCGCAATCGCTGTGTCAATACGCTGGGAAAGTTATCTTGGTTGTCAACACAGCGAGTTATTGCGGTTTCACAGGGCAATATGAAGGGCTCGAGGCGCTGTACTCGCGGTATGAGCAGCAAGGGCTTGTTGTTTTGGGCTTTCCATCGAACGATTTTGGCAAACAAGAACCGGGCGACTCGAAGCAAATCGGCGAGCTGTGCTTCAACACGTTTGGCGTGAAATTCACGATGTTCGCCAAGACAGTGGTCTCTGGCAAGGATGCCAACCCCTTCTACCAGCAGTTAGCCAAGATGACTGGCGCTAAGCCGATGTGGAACTTTCACAAGTACCTGATCAGCGCGGATGGCAAAAACATCGAGTCTTTTGTGTCGTTGCGTAAACCGATGGGTGGCCAGATCGAAAAGGCTATTCAGCGCGAACTTGGCGGCATGAGAAGCCCCCAAGCGACAAAGTGAGGGTTCTTTAGCTGTTTCGCGTCGTAGCGTAGATCTTGTCCGTCAACCTGACAGATCCGGCCACCAGCGCCTGCCAAGACGGCGTGTGCGGCGGCGGTGTCCCAAGCCATCGTGGGTCCAAAACGGGGGTACAGGTCCGCAAGGCCCTGTGCCATGCGACAAAACTTCAATGAGGACCCCACAGCGGTCTCGGCACCGATCGTGTAGTCGCGTAAGAAGACGTCGAGCGCGCCTGGATCGCCGTGGTTTCTGCTCCGCAGTACGCGGATACCCTCATGGGGCGGGGGCGTGCATTGAATGGGTATCGGTTTGTCATTGGGTGCTGACCGCCACCAAGCGCCTCTCATTGCTTCTGTGTTAACACCCCAAAACACCTCATTCAAGGCGGGTGCAGCGACGACACCCAGCTGGGGCTCGCCGTGATGCACCAGGGCGACGTTGACGGTGAATTCACCATTCCGATCCATGAACTCGCGCGTCCCGTCGACAGGGTCGATCAGCCAAAACGTATCGGCGGCCTGGGGGACTAGGCCGTCCGAGCTTGCTTCCTCCCCAATCACCGGAATGTGGGGCGTGAGCGTCCTCAGCCCGGCGGTGATGATGGCCTCTGCAGCGAGATCAGCGGCTGTGACTGGCGACGCATCCGCTTTCCGATGCACCTCAAAGTCTGTGTTGTAGACGGCCATCACCGCGACGCTTGCTTGGTCGACCAGGTCCAACAAAGGATTCAACCATTGGCTAAAGGGTGCATTCATGTCTCGCATTCTATTGACTAAAGGCCGCTCGAACATGCGCATAATCGAGGGTTAAATCAGAAAGTCTCCATGGCCATTAAGTCCACCATATTCAAAGCCAGCTTGCAAATCGCCGATATCGATCATGGCTATTACGCGGACCACGCATTGACCCTTGCGCGTCACCCCAGCGAGACCGATGAGCGAATGATGATCCGCTTGGTGGCGCTGGCGCTACACGCCCACGATTTGCAGGATGTTTGCAACGGCGACGCCCATTTGAAGTTCGGTGCTGGTTTGTCGGACCCCGAAGATCCGGATGTATCCCTGACCGACTTTACCGGGCGCAAGCGCCTGTGGATTGAGGTGGGCCAGCCTGAGGACAAGCCGCTGTCCAAGGCTTGCAGCAAGGCGGATGCCGTTGCGGTTTATGCCTTCAATCACGCGGCTGATATCTGGTGGGCGGGTATTCAAAACAAATTGGTTCGCATGGACAAGTTGCGTGTGTGGCGAATTCCCACCGAGGCGTCACAGGCGCTGACCGGACTGGCCGAGCGGTCGATGCAGTTGCAGGCCACCATTCAAGAGGGCAGTCTCACACTCAACAGCGCAATGGGTATGGTCACGATAGAGCCCATCCGCTGGAAGTGATTTGCAATGGGTCAGCGTTGGCTTTTCCTAGACGTTGAGACGACGGGCTCAACACCCACCCGGGACCGCGTCACTGAGGTTGCGTGGGTGCTATTGGACGACGCAACGGGCGAGGTCACGCGTGAAAGCCACCTCGTCAACCCAGACGCACGGATTCCACCATTCATCCAGCAACTCACTGGCATCACAGATGAGATGGTTGCGCAGGCACCGCGCTTCTCGGCGGTTGCCCCCAAACTGGCCGAGGCGATGGCTGGGGCTGTTTTTGTCGCTCACAACGCTCGATTTGACTATGGGTTTATCAAAAACGAGTTCAAGCGATTGGGGCAGGTGGTTCGTGCACCCGTGATGTGTTCAGTCAAGTTATCGCGCTTGTTTTTTCCCGGGGAGAAGCGACACAACCTTGACGCCGTGATGGCACGCCACAGCTTACATGCTGATAGCCGCCACCGCGCGTTGACCGACGCTGATTTGATCTATCAATTTTGGATGGCACTCCAACAACAGTTTGGTAAGGCAGCTGTCTTGAGTGCCGCCAAGTCCTTGCTAACCCAATCAAGCTGGCCATCTCACTTAGACGCCGATACCCTCGATGAAATGCCGGACACCCCAGGCGTTTATATTTTTTATGGCGACAAGCGATTTACGCTGTATGTGGGCAAAAGTAAGCACCTGCGACAGCGTGTTTTGTCACATTTTTCTGGTGATCACGCGCACGGCAAGGAGCTGAGTTTGTCACTTCAGGTCCGCGACATCGAGTGGCATGAGACACCGGGCGAGATTGGTGCGTTACTGCTGGAGGCGACCCTCGTCAAGCGGCTGGCACCGAGCCACAACGTCCGTTTACGGCGTAACAAGTCACTGTGTGCGTGGCGGTTTTCTTCCGACACCCCATCCCCGCCTGAGCTGGTATGGACCCAAGATTTAGATGCCGGTGCGCAGCAGGATCTTTATGGTCTCTTCACGAGCCAGCGCCACGCGATGACTTGGCTCACCGAGCTTGCTGAAACACACCAACTCTGCAAAGGCCGATTGGGTCTTGAGAAGTTGAAAACGAAACAGCCATGCTTTGGTCGGCAGCTTCGGCAGTGCAAGGGCGTTTGTGTGGGGGAGGAGGCACCTGCGTTGCATGACGTGCGTCTGACCTTGGCGATGCTGGACCGAAAACTCGCAACATGGCCGTTTTCAGGCCCTGTGGGGTTTGTGGAACGATCGAAAGATAAGGTGCACACAGCGATTCACGTTGTGGACCGGTGGTGTTATCTTGGCACCGCGACCACATCGGAGGCTTGCCATGATCTGTTGCAGACGGCGAGGCCGCAATTCGACCCCGACATCTACAAAATTTTGCGGAAAGCAGCTAAAGAGCTTGAGGCAATGCCGCTTGAGCGGCAGTCGGTTACCTGACGTTGCTCTTAAATTGCTCGTTGAAGAGCTTCAGGCTTTTCTCAGCAGTGCCCGCTGGCAAGCACTGAGCGGTAATCGTCACTTGCGGTGCAGCGGGTACGGTTTCCGTCTCGTATGAAAACTCGCTGAACTTGGTGCTGTTTTTCACAGCGATGCGCGCCTTTGAGTTGGTCGCGAGAACAGCGACTCCGCCGTCGAATGCCGCACGTGCGCCGTCATCAGAGACAGCCATAAAAGCGCCCTCAACGATGCCACACTGGTTATCCAGCGTGACACGTACCGTCATCGGGGTCGGCTCGGCGTCAATCAACACGTACTGCAAGAGGAACCAGGCAGCGATACCGAGCGCTGCGAGCGTGCCCATGGTTTGAAGCAAGGAGATTTTTGGGTCTTTGGGCGCGGGTGACTTGGTCATTGAATGGCTTTTTTATTAACGATCAGAACCCTCTATTGTGCCGTATCTGCGGGTGGACAAACTTTCGGTGCCCGCCTGGCTGGCACCGCCCGTTTGATCGGTTATTCTGCGGGTCAACAAGTAACGAAATCACTTTATTTCTGGGGTCTGGATGTCACGAGATGTGTTGGTGATTGGTGCAGGCGTGGTTGGTTTGGCTGTGGCTCGCGCCCTTGCACTTGCGGGTCATCAGGTGCTTGTGGCGGAGGCGACGGGTGCAATTGGTAGCGGTGTGAGCTCTCGCAACAGCGAGGTTTTGCATGCGGGGCTCTACTACCCACCCGGTTCACTGAAGGCCCGCGTTTGTGTTGCCGGCCGGGCCCAGTTGGTGGCGTACTGCGAAGCTCGCCACGTACCCTATGCGCTGTGCGGGAAGTTGGTGGTTGCCACCGCCGATGACCAAATTCCGGCGCTTCGCGCGCTGGCAGATAAGGCGCGCATTAACGGCGTTCGCGTCAATTGGCTAAGCGGTTCACAGGCGCAAACTCTGGAGCCTGCCCTTCGCTGCGTCGCTGCTTTGCACTCGCCCGACACCGGCATCATTGACTCACATCGTTTAATGCTCGCCCTACAGGCTGACCTCGAGGCGGCCGGGGGGCAAGTGGCTTTCGCATCGCCAGTAACGGGTGGCCAGATCGGTGTCGGTGGGGCCCAGCACTGCGTGCGAATTGGGGGTGATGAACCCAGCGAGTGGACCTTCGACGTTGTGGTGAACGCGGCGGCACTGTCAGCGGTCGCTGTTGCGGCGTCGTTTGAAGGGGCTGATGTTTTTAAACTTCCAAAAGCCCATTTTGCCAAAGGCAACTATTTCGCCTTGAGCGGCAGGGCGCCGTTTAAGCACTTGATTTACCCAGCGCCGCAGGATGCGTGGTTGGGTGTGCATCTCACACTCGATCTCGGCGGCCAGGCGCGCTTCGGACCTGACATCCAATGGCTTGATGACACGGATGCGCGCACGTTAGATTACGGTGTGACGCCGGGTATCCAGTCGGCTTTTGAGACGGCTGTCAGGACATATTGGCCCGAATTGCCCGATAACGCGCTGCAGCCATCCTACACAGGGATTCGGCCAAAAATCCATGGACCGAATGAGCCTGCGCCGGATTTCAGAGTGGATGGCCCCGAAACCCATGGCATTCCGGGCTGGGTCAACATGCTGGGTATCGAGTCTCCGGGCCTAACAAGTTCAATGGCTTTGGCGGATCATGTTGTGGCGATGATCAGTAAAGATTAGCGTGCGACCCTGTTGCATGCAGCCATGGCCTTTGCAGCCTCTGTGACCAGGCTGGGGCCCTTGTAGATCAACCCCGTATAGATCTGGACCACGTCGGCGCCGGCGGTGATTTTTTCAACGGCATCCGCACCGCTCGTCACGCCGCCCACACCAATGATGGGAAAGCCGTTGCCCAGCGCCTGTCGCATGCGCGTGATCACGCGGTTACTGCCCTTGCGCACCGGCGCGCCACTGAGGCCACCCGCCTCATCGGCGTGCGCCATGCCTGTGACAGCCTCTCGCGCCAGGGTTGTGTTGGTGGCAATGAGCCCCCACGCTTGGTTCGCGACGCCAGCTGCATTGCAGCCGTAACGCTTCAGGACCTGCGCAATCACGTCAATCTGTGCATCGTCGAGGTCGGGCGCGATTTTGATGAAAATCGGCACCAACCGACCATGGGCCGCTGCGAAACCCTCACGCGCCCTTGCCAGTGCTTCCAGCAGGCCATCCAGTGCGCTATCGCTCTGTAGCTCCCGCAAGTTTTTGGTATTGGGACTTGAAATGTTGACCGTCACGTAATCCGCATGGGGGTAGACGCCCGCGAGCCCAAGCAGGTAATCGTCAGTTGCGTTTTCGATGGGCGTAACGGAGTTATTTCAGATATACAAGCCCAGCACGATTTTGCGGCGCTCACGCGCAGTCTTGACGTTTTGAATGAATGCCTCAAGTCCGTGGTTGTTGAAGCCAAGCCGATTGATCAATGCATCAGCCGCTGGTAATCGGAACATTCTCGGCTTCGGATTGCCTGGTTGCGCCTTTGGGGTCACGGTGCCAACCTCAACGAAGCCAAATCCCATGTGGGCAAACGCATCGATGCACCGCGCCTCTTTGTCGAGGCCAGCGGCCAGGCCGATGCGGTTGGGAAATTGCAGACCGGCAACCGTGATTGGGTCGGCAACACGGGGCTGCCGATACGCCAAGCGAAGTGGCGAATGTTGCGTCGCGGCCAAGCTTGCAAGGGTGAGATCGTGAGCGGTTTCTGCATCAAGGCGAAACAAAGCCGCACGGGCGATGGAGTAGGGCAGCAAGGACATAAGATAATCGAGGTTCTAACAGTCCTTATTGTCCCAGAACCATACCCCGTTTCACCCATGACCCAAGACGAACTCAAAACCCTGGTCGGCCAAGCCGCGTTGGCGTACGTGCGCCCCAACACCATTGTCGGGGTGGGGACCGGCTCGACCGTAAACAAGTTCATCGATGCGCTCGCATCAATGAAGAACCAAATTAAAGGCGCGGTATCAAGCTCGGAAGCCTCAACGGCACGCTTGCAAGCGCTCGGTATCACGGTATTTGACAGCAACGCGGTCCCCCACCTTGATGTCTACATCGACGGCGCCGACGAGATCGATGGCAACGGCTACATGATCAAAGGCGGTGGTGCCGCACTGACACGGGAAAAAATCGTGGCAGCCCAGTCTGCCCAATTTATCTGCATCGCCGATGAATCGAAGCTCGTATCCGTATTGGGAGCGTTTCCGCTTCCGGTTGAAGTGATCCCGATGGCGACTCAGCGAATTCAAGCCGCTTTTGAGGCGATGGGCGGTTCCGCAACCATTCGCCAGCGCGATGGGCAGCCGCTGATCACGGATAACGGCCAGCACATCCTGGATGTCCGAGGTTTGAAGATCGAGGACCCCTTGGCCTTCGAGTCACGCGTTAACCAATGGCCAGGCGTCGTGACCGTTGGCGTGTTTGCGCATCAAAAGGCCACCACGTGCCTGTTGGCAACCGCTGGTGGCGTGCGAACGATGACGTTTTAAGCCGCCTCCGCCGCCATGCCTTGGTGGCGCAAGAGGGCGTCGATTGTGGGTTCACGTCCCCGGAATGCTTTGAAGGAAGCCATTGCTGGGCGTGATCCCCCTCGTTGCAGAATTTCTTCGAGGTAGCGCGTGCCTGTTGCGCTGTCCAACACCGTGCCCGCCGTTTGAGCCGCTTCCTCAAAGGCGGCATAGGCGTCCGCTGACAGGACCTCAGCCCACTTGTAGCTGTAATAACCAGCCGCATAACCGCCCGCGAATATGTGGCTAAAGGTATGCGCCATGCGGTTGTAAGCGGGTGGCTTGAGCAGAGATACCTCGTCGCGAACGCGATCCAATGTCGCTTGAATATCCGGTCCTGAGAGCGTTTGCGGACCGTCGCCTTGGTGGAGGCAGAGATCGAAAAGGGCAAACTCAACCTGTCGCAACGTTTGCATGCCGCTCTGGAAGTTCTTGGCAGCCAACATCTTGTCGAAGAGTGCACGGGGCAAGGCTTCACCCGTGTCAACATGGCTGGTCATGTCCTGGAGGACATCCCATTCCCAACAAAAATTCTCCATGAATTGGCTGGGAAGCTCGACGGCATCCCACTCGACACCGCTGATGCCCGCGACGTCATGCTCGTCAATTTGCGTCAACATGTGATGCAGACCGTGACCGAACTCATGGAACAGGGTGATCACATCGTCGTGAGTCAACAGCGCCGGGCGACCATTTTGTTCCGCACCAAAGTTGCACACCATGTGCGCAACAGGGGTCTGTAAAAGGCCAGTGTCAGGCCGTCGCCAGCGTCCCCGGA
>Ga0102866_1000517_pt1 | contig 8630 bp, 7 predicted proteins | sample Colrivmeta1546A3_FD_78441 | JGI IMG/M metagenome (GOLD analysis project Ga0102866, IMG submission 78441) | Estuarine microbial communities from the Columbia River estuary - metaG 1546A-3 | ecosystem: Environmental > Aquatic > Marine > Intertidal zone > Estuary | place: USA: Columbia River Estuary... | reverse complement strand
GGCGAATTCAGGCGAACAGAGCTTGGCGATGGTTTCTCGGTAAGGATATGTTTGAGCATAGCCAAGCGTAAACAAGCAACAAAAAACGAAACTATGCGCCAGTCGCATAACGTCGGCAAATTTTGTAAATGAAATCTTCGACAATTTCTGATTCGGTATCCCAGTTGAAAGTTTGGGACAGTTCTGTGAGCATATTGCGGGCAGCATCCATTGATGCGAGTTGATCGAGTTGTTTGATGTTGCTCGAGAATTCATCAGAAGAACCATCAAAAAGCTCGTTGATGAACTGTAGTTTTTCATTGAGTGTAAATGCGCCAATGAGGCTCTCTAATGGGAACACACTGCGGTTGTCTCGGATATTGGCTTCCATTTCAGCCATCCAGATGGGTTGGTCGCCAGAAAATTCCGGTTCCCAATTGGCAGTTTGAGCAGCTGTTGTTTCTTCGGCAGGCTCTTCTAATTCCGCTTCAACTTCAGCGACTTCTTCGCTCATTTCCTCTTCATTGGCTTCTTCCTCTTCTTCAGCTGTTGTTTCTTCGGTTGATTCTTCTTCAGCTTCTGCATCTTCATTGGCTTGTTCCTCTTCTTCTTCGTCTTCAAGTTGTTCCTCGTTTTCGTCGTAGAAAACTTCTTCATTGCGCTATTCGCTTTCACCACTTGCAAAAGTGACTTCGAATTCAGGTTCCGATGCAGGTTCGTCTATGCTGCCAAATAAATCGATGGGTGTTTCGATTTCGGGCTGGCGCAGGCTCGCTGAAATGACGGGTGCCTGTACTCCCAAAACATTGGTTTCATAAATTTTGTAGCGCAAAATAATCATGCGCTCGTATAGTTCTTTGGCGTCCTCGACTAATAATTCCATTTCTTCCGGGGAGAGGTGCCCGGACTCAAGTTTTTCAACACCTGAATGAAGGTGTCCGAGAATAGTTTTGATCATTAGGGATGGACTTTTTTCTGACATTGCTTATAACTTATTAATTTCGTGCAATCGGGAGCTCATAGAACTACCGAATCAAAATTAGAAAACATTTCACAATCTCATTCAACAGCACTATGTTTTTAGAGCAATTTACCAAAGAAAACGGACAACAAGGTTGGATAGAAGTGATCTGTGGGTCTATGTTCTCCGGAAAAACAGAAGAGCTCATTCGCCGCTTGCGTCGGGCTGCATTTGCCAAACAGGCTATTTTACTCGTCAAGCCCCGCATCGATGACCGCTACGCAACCGAAGCAGTGGTGAGTCATCAAGGCCAAAGTTTGGAAGCCAAGCGAGTAAGCGCTTCGTCAGAGGTTATGGATCTCTGGAACGGCGAACAAATTGTTGCCATAGACGAAGCTCAATTTTTTGATATGGACATCGTTCAGGTTTGCAACAACTTAGCCAACAAAGGCGTGCGGGTGATAGTGGCTGGTTTAGATATGGATTTCAAAGGCATTCCTTTTGGCCCTATGCCACAACTAATGTCCATTGCAGAATACGTGAGTAAGGTTCATGCCGTTTGCGTACACTGTGGAAAATTAGCGCAGTTTTCGCATCGGACGGTTGCCCAGACAGAACAAGTTTTGGTGGGTGCAGTAGAAAAATACCAACCGCTTTGCAGAAGTTGTTACCAAAAAGCGTCTGCATGAAACTTCAGCTCTCACCGTCTCAATTTTCTGACATCATCAATGCAAAGTGTATTGGTGCTTTAAAGGATGGCCTCATCCAAGAAGTTGTTTATGATTCGCGTAAAATTACCCGCACGAGTGGTGTCGTTTTCTTTGGGCTCAATGGGCCCAAGCGCAGTGGTAAAGACTTCGTGGCAACGGCATACGAAAAAGGCATCAGGTTTTTTGTTTTGGATTGCGCACCGACAACATTGGCAGCAGACGCCAATTATTTGATTGTCGACGATGTACTTTTTGCGCTTCAAGCGCTCGCTGCATTCCACCGTAAGCAACTGAAGTATCCTATTGTGGCTATTGCGGGCGCTATAGGCAAAACAACTGTTAAGGAATGGATCTATCATTTATTAGCTGACCAGTTGAATGTGCTGCGCAGCCCAAAAAGGTATAATTCTCAATTAGGTGTTGCCATCGCATTACTAGAACTTCCTATCGAAGGAGATTTGGCACTTATCGAAGCGGCAGCGACTAAGCCGGGCGAAATGGAACGCCTGCACGCCATGATTGCGCCAACCTATGCCGTTCTAACCACTGCAAATGCAGGCTTGCGTCATGAATTTAGCTCCACTTTAGCCTATCGAGAAGCGCTCAAACAGCTGACAATTGGCGCGGAGTGGATCATAGATGGCGACGCTCTCCATGACTTCGATACATCCAATGCAGCAGCATTATTCAAAAAAATTCCGTTTGCCGATCCCGTTCGCATGCACAACGCCCGCGTGGCATTGGCTTGTGCCTTGCGCTTTGGCAACTGTACGCCCCAAGCTGTGGCTACACTTCCCAAACTTGCCAATCGCTTAGAAACCTTTGAGGGTCTTCATGGCGCAACGCTCATCAACGACTCATACACTTTAGATCTGCTTGCTTTTGAAGGTTCCCTGGCATTTTTAAAGTCGGTCTCTCAAGACAAAGCCACTGTAGTTTGCTGTTTGCTAGATGAACATCAGCTCCATTTTAAAGCTGAATTGCAGCGCTTATTGGAGGCTGATCACTGTCGTGAATATTATATTTGGACGGCGCTACCCGAACAACTTCCGACCATCGACAACAAAGTTGTTTTGATCAAAGGTAATCAGCAACTGACAGCAGCCCTACTTTCCAAATGGAAGCGCCAAACGCACAGTACTGTGGTACGCTATGACTTGTCTGCACTCGAGCACAATTTGAAACAATACCAACAAAATTTAGCGCCCACAACACAAATTTTAGCCATGCTGAAGGCACAGGCTTATGGCGCAGGCATGGACCAAATTGCACAACAACTCATCGCAGGTGGAGTAAATTACTTCGGTGTAGCTTATGCCGACGAAGGTGTGCTCCTGAGAGAAGCAGGGATCAAACTGCCTATCCTCGTCATGAATGCCGAACCTGCAAGTTTTGAGACGTGCATCTTGCATCAACTAGAACCAGCAGTATACAGCCTTGCTCACCTAGATGCCTTTATTCGCGTGCTGATTGCTCATGACATCCAAGCATATCCCATTCATTTGAAGTTCGATACAGGAATGCACCGCTTGGGTTTTTTACCGCAGCAAATGGAACAAGTGCTCCAGACCCTCAGCGCCCAGCCCGAAGTGCTCGTCAAGAGTATTTACAGCCATATGGCTTGTGCTGATGAGCCTCACCATCCAATGAATGCACAACAGATTTCCATTTTCAAAGAAATTTGCGACTACTTTGAAAGCGCATTGCCGTATGCTTTCATCAAACATCTATTGAATTCAGAGGGCGCCGCGCATTTTCCAGAAGCGCAGTTCGATATGGTGCGTTTGGGTATTGGGCTCTTCGGAGTCAATCACGATGCTCTTTTTGAAGCCAAGCTCAAACCAGTCATTACCTGGACCAGTCAGATTTCTCAACTCAAACAACTCAATAAAGGTGATTTTGTGGGCTACGGCAGCTCCCAAGCATTAGCAGAGGATAGCCAGATCGCCATTATACCAGTGGGATATGCAGATGGCTTCAAACGCAACCTGAGCAACGGGGCGGGCGGCGTCTATATCGATGGGATGTATTGCCCCACCATTGGAAGAGTATGCATGGATATGATTATGGTGTTGGCTCCAAACGCCAGACCTGATGCTGAGGTGGAAATTATTGGTGTACAACAGCCGTTGAATGACTTTGCAGCCAAGGCGCATACACTTCCCTATGAAATACTTACAAGTATCTCACCTCGTGTGCAGCGCAGCTACACGAATGACTAATTTTAGCAAGATCTAATCTTATTGGCCATGAAAATTTCCTTGCTACTGTGTACTTTATTGTGTTTTACTGAGCTCTGCGCCCAAGTTCCAAAACCTCAAGCGGACACCCTTAAATATCTCATAGTACTCAATAATGGCGTAGAATACGTGGGCCAAATTTTAGCTGATGACGGCCGAGAAATACTCGTCTTGACCCAACAACTCGGAAAGATTTATATCCAAAAATCCGATGTCAAGAGCGTTACGTTAGTGGATGCAAAAGCCGACTACAAAGCTGGCGAGTACCTAGGTCAAGGTGTATTTACAACCCGATATCAATTCACCACGAATGCTTTTCCGATCAAAAAGGGGGAGAATTATGCGCTGGTCAATCTCTATGGGCCTGAAGTCCACTTCGCGGTACTTCCAAATTTCAGTGTGGGCGTCATGGCTACCTGGATTGCTAGTCCAATTGCGTTGGCTTTCAAGTATACTGTACCTACTCAAAATCCTCAACTCAATTTTGGTGTAGGATCTATTTTGGCCTCTTCTGGGTATTTCAATCAGGCCAAAGGATTCGGCGGCTTGCATTGGGTAATGGCGACTTATGGAACACGTCGAAGCAATGTCACCCTTTCTTTGGGTTATGGGCATTTCAATTCAGGCTTCTCCTTTGTCGACCAAAATACGTATTACCAGCCCGGTACGTATCCTGCAGTTTTCAATCAAGGTGGCCCTAGTTTTCCGATTCCTGAGATGTTGACCTACTCAGAAGAGGTAGATAATTTCAATGCGCCGATTGTAGGAATTTCTGGTATTGCATCTGTTGGTAAAAAAGCCAGTTTTATCTGGGATGTCATGATTATTGGCGGCAATAAGCGCCGAATTTTTGATGATCAAGATATTCAATATTTTTATGATTTAAATGGCCAACCCAGTATGGTGGTATATAGCGATCCTTACATTGAGGTACAGAGTATGAATATGGTTTTTATGCCAGGCATGCGTTTTCAAAAGGATCAAAATAGAGCTTTTCAGGTTACCTTAGCAGGAGTGATTGGCAAAAGAGAAGAGCAAACAGCGGTGCAAACCACTGTCAATAATTACTCTTTTCCGGTTCCAATGCTAAGTTGGTTTTATAAGTTTTAGGTATGGATACAGTACAAGATCAATTGTTACAACTCATCAAAGCCAAGCTCCCGCCTGGGGATGCACTAGGTCATGTGTTGAGTGAAACACTTCACGTGAGCATGGATGCGGCTTATCGCCGCATGCGCAATGAAACCGCCCTGACCATCGATGAACTCAAAAGACTATGCAAGACCTTCGACATCTCATTTGATTCACTCATCCAGCAGCAAAAGACAAATGTGATTTTTCGCTACACGCCGCTCAATGCCTATGATTTCTCGTTGGAATCTTATCTAGAAGGCATTTTGGAAGCATTTGAACGCCTGCGCCATCTAGAAGAGCCGAAAATTATGCTGACGATCAACAACACGCATTTCTTTCAGTTGCTTAATTTCCCGCAGTTAGTGCGTTTTAAATTGTTCTTTTGGGCCAAGACGCACTTGCAAATCCCCGATTATAAAAATGTACTGTTTAAGCACGAAAAAACCACAGAACGCGCTTTTGAACTAGGTAAGGCCATACTTCATTCATACAATACGATTCCTTCTGTAGAGATTTTTGATCCTGAACTCATGCGAGGCTTTTTGCGCCAAATTCATTACTACTATAAATCCAACCAGTTCGAGGACCCTACCTATGCGCTTTTTTTGTGCGATCGCTTACTGATGTTCTCGTCGCACCTTCGCGAGCAGGCAGACCACGGTAAAAAATTCATTTACGGCACGCAAGTTCCGGCAACGGGCAACCGTTTTGAAATGTATTTAAACGAAACCATCAATGCCGACTCTGCCTTCTATTACGAGAGCAAAGACAAACAAGGCCTGTTTCTTTCACACAACATCATGAATTATCTGCAAACGACAGATCCACAATATGTGCAAGATGCCAAGCAGGTCATCGATAAACAATTAGCTAATTCTAGTTTGATCAGCGTGGTCAATGAAAGAGAGCGCAATAATTTCTTTGTGGATTTTGAAAAAACGATTGGCATGTTCAGAAAGAAAATTGAAGCAGATCTCGACTTTCTTTCTTAGTCACTTGCGTTTTTCGCAACTCAACAGATAGCGGCTCCGAAATTCAGTTTTCACCTGAAGAAAAGTTGGGTCATCTTTGTACCATCAAATTGTATACTATGAAAACAAAAAAATTACAATCTATCTTTTTATTAGTGGCCATTTTCTTTTCTGGCGCTGCTAATTATTTTGCGCAACAGAGCAGTACCATCGCTGTTGCTAACCCTAATGTGAATGCACTTACTGTTAAGCCTGAGTCAGTGGCAAAAATGATGCGTTTAGAGCTCATCAAAATCAACAAATACAAAGTTTACGATGAGTTCGACATGAACGAGGTGATCAAGTCTAAAGAGGAATACAAAGTTGGTTGCTACGGGCAATCATGTTTGTCAAAATTAGGCGAAGAGCTCAAAGTTGATTATGTCATGTCAGGATCTATCGACGGTTTGGGTAATAAAATTGTGGTTACGGTTAAAATTATTGACGTAAGAGCACAAAGTTTGTACAAGTCTTCTGTGCGCGAGTTTGACAACCAAGAATTGGAAATTCAACGCATGATCGAAATTGTTTTGGCCGAAATGCATGGCCTTACCGTAGACAAAGTACTTTCTGATCGTTTGGCTTTCAAAAATGAGGTCATTACTTCTAATAATGTCGGTAAAATCAATAATTCTGGACCGCGTATTGGCGGTGCCGTATTAACAGGAGATGTGGCTGAATTTGCTACGCGTTCAACTCAATATGGCGGTTTAGGGATCCAACCTTTTACCTCCATGATTGGTTACCAAATTGAGGGTCAGTATGTGGGTACCGAAAACTTCTCCGCATTAGTAGAAGGGATCATCAATGTTTCTGGCCTAGAGCAAAGCCAATTTATTCCTTCTTTTTCTTTGCTGAATGGTTTCCGTTTTGGAAAAGCCAATTGGGAATTCGCTTTTGGTCCGCGTTTCGGTATCTCGTCTACTTCAAGTGGCTACCTTGACCTCGATGGAAAGTTTGGAGCCAAAGGTATTTACTATCGTGAATACGATTGGGTAAACGATGGTGGTTACGACGACCTCACAACTCCTGAGCAAGTCAATGTACTTGACCCTGGTTTTGAACGTCATTTCGATAGAGACGGAACGAAAAGATTGAGCACCTCTTTCTTGATTGCCTTTGGACGTACTTTTCAAGCAGGAGCCCTCAACATCCCAGTAAACTTATTTTACAGTTCACAAAAAGGTGGCGGATTCTTGGGTGTCAATATGGGCTTTAACGTACAAAAAAGCAAACAGCCTATCAACAAAACAACCAGCCCACAAAGATATTACTAGTCAACTAGAACCAAATAAACTCTTATGAGATTCCGCATGATTCTCCAATTGTGCACGACATTAGCGCTCTGCTTCTTCGGAAGTCAGGGCGCTTGTGTTTTATTGCAACGTTCTTACTAATTTTACGTATCCAATCTTGAAACAATGTCTACCATGAAAAATTTCTTTTTTTATTTAGCTACATTCATCTCGGTCACTTTTTGGTGTACCGCTTTGAATGCTCAAACACCAAATACAGCTTCGCCAAGTTCAGATACCACAAAATACCTCATCATCAAAAACGATGGCAATGAATATGTGGGGCTCATCCTTTCCGATGATGGCCGCGAGGTGCTCATTGAGACCAAATCATTAGGTAAAATTTACATACCTAAAAGCGATATCAAATCGATGCGTCCTATTGATTATGCCGAGGATGTCGCGAAAGGTGAATTCAGTAGTGCGGGCGTTTTTACAACGCGTTACCAGTTTACCACCAATTGTTTTCCAATTAAAAAAGGAGAGAATTACGCGATGGTCAACCTTTATGGCCCAGAAGTCCATTTTGCAGTCCACAAAGATTTTTCGGTTGGCGTGATGTCGACCTGGATAGGATCACCAATTGCACTGGCCTTGAAGTACACACGCGGCACGTCGAATCCAAAAATCAATTATGGCGTCGGAACTTTGCTTGGCACCTCTGGCTACCTCAATCAAGGCAGGGGCTTCGGCGGTCTACATTGGGGCATGATCACTTACGGCGACCGCCGCAATAACGCCACGCTTTCAGTTGGTTATGGATATTTCAATGATGGGAATTACCAGGTAAATCAAGTACCTGTTTATGTTCCTGGCACTTATGCTGCAGTAAATGGTCAAGCTCCAGAACTACCGATTCAGGGTTACAAAGAGGTCACGTCTGGTTTTAAAGGCTCTGCACCAATAATCGGTCTTGCTGGTCAAGCTAAAGTAGGTAAAAAAGCCAGCTTTATTTATGATTGTATGTTCATTATGGGCAGATCCGAGAACAAGGATGGTTATCAATATATTGGATACGAGTACGATCCGAATACTTGGCAATTACAGCAACTCAATGTTGCAGGGTGGCAAGATTATTCTATGTCCAACAATCAGAATATATTAGTGATTATGCCCGGCATGCGTTTTCAGCGCAGTGAAAGTAAGGCTTTTCAGATCAGTTTAGCTGGGGTGATTGTACCAAATGAGGTTTCATTCCCGTTGCCAATGGCGAGTTGGTTCTATAGATTTTAAGCGCTCGAATTTCAAATTTTGGGTATTTCTCTTTTTATTTTTCAATCGTGGTGGCTGTCTATTTTGGC
>Ga0102866_1000515_pt1 | contig 8656 bp, 6 predicted proteins | sample Colrivmeta1546A3_FD_78441 | JGI IMG/M metagenome (GOLD analysis project Ga0102866, IMG submission 78441) | Estuarine microbial communities from the Columbia River estuary - metaG 1546A-3 | ecosystem: Environmental > Aquatic > Marine > Intertidal zone > Estuary | place: USA: Columbia River Estuary... | reverse complement strand
TCGTTGCAAAGAAAAAAGCTCCAGTTAAAAAAGTTGTAGCTAAGAAAAAACCAGCACCTAAAATGGTTGTAGTTAAAAAAGTTGCATCTAAGAAACCTGTCCCTGCAAAAATTGTCCCTCTTAAAGTTAAAAGCTCATCTCAAAAGGGTCTAAAACAATTTAGATCTTATGAAGCTAAAAAAGGTGAGGGCTACATGAGTAAAAGCCAGCTTAATCATTTCCGCAGCATTCTTAATGAATGGAAAACAGAATTAAGTCATGATATGGATCGCACAGTGCATACAATGCAAGATGAGCTGACCTCACATGCAGATCCAAACGATCGTGCAAGCCAAGAATCGGATATGGCGCTTGAACTTAGAAATCGTGACCGTGAACGCAAACTTATCAAAAAAATAGATGAGACTTTAAGAAATATCGAAAGCCAAGATTATGGATACTGCACAGGCTGTGGCGAAGAAATTGGTCTAAAACGTTTAGAGGCTCGTCCCACTGCAACACTCTGTATTGATTGCAAAACACTTGATGAGATCCGCGAAAAACAAATGGCAGGTTAATTGATTTGTTTAAATAAAAAAACCCGGGATCTCCCGGGTTTTTTGTTGTCTTAAATTAATCTAAGACACTTAGTCTGCTTTCTTGCTTTCTGCTTTTTCTTCAGCAGCCGGAGGCTCAATCAGTGCTTTTGCACTTACACGAACACGGCCCTTGTCATCCACTTCAATTACTTGTACTTTAACTTTTTGTCCTTCAGACAAGAAGTCAGTCACCGCATTCACACGTTGATGAGCAATTTGTGAAATGTGGAGTAAGCCATCTTTACCAGGAAGAAGAGATACAATTGCGCCAAAATCTAACATCTTAATCACAGTACCTTCGTAGATTTGACCTACTTCAATTTCTGCTGTGATTTCTAAAATACGACGCTTCGCTTCTTCACCTTGAAGACCATCCACACAAGCAATCTTAATAGTACCGTCATCTTCGATATCAATCGTAGCACCGGTTTCTTCAGTTAAGGCTTTAATCACTGATCCGCCTTTACCGATCACCTCGCGAATTTTATCTGGGTGAATTTTCACAGTAATAATTCTTGGTGCAAATGTAGATAGCTCTTGACGGCTACCTTTCATTTCTTTTTTCATGATTGCTAAAATATGTTCACGTCCCTCTTTAGCTTGGCTCAATGCCACTTGCATAATTTCAGTGGTGATACCTGTAATTTTAATATCCATTTGAAGCGCTGTAATACCATCTTCAGTACCTGCCACTTTAAAATCCATATCACCTAAATGATCTTCATCACCTAAGATATCTGTCAAAACAGCAACACGATTGCCTTCTTTAATAAGACCCATCGCAATACCTGCCACGTGAGCTTTGATTGGGACACCAGCGTCCATCAATGCTAAACAACCGCCACATACAGATGCCATAGAGCTTGAACCATTTGATTCTGTAATTTCAGAAACTAAACGCATCGTATAGCTAAAATCTTCTTTAGAAGGGAGGACAGCAAGCAATGCACGCTTTGCTAATCGACCATGACCAATTTCACGACGCTTAGGTGTGCCCACACGTCCTGTTTCACCTGTTGCATAAGGAGGCATATTGTAATGAAGCATGAAGCGGTCTGAATACTCACCTTGAAGTGCATCAATCGTTTGCTCATCGCGACCTGTGCCTAATGTAGCAACTACAAGTGCTTGCGTTTCACCACGTGTGAAAAGTGCTGAACCGTGAGTTCTAGGAAGTACACTTGATCTAATCGCAATCGGTCTGACTGTGCGAGTATCTCGTCCGTCGATACGTGGCTCTCCATCTAAAATTTGTGTACGCACTGTTTTTGCTTCTAAATTAAAAAATTCATTTTTAATTTTATTAGTTTCGGTAGTATCTGTTTCTTCAGTAATAAGCTCTGCGAATACTTTATTTTTAATTTCATCTAGCTTAGCTGAGCGCTCGCCTTTTGATTTAATTTGAAATGCAGCGTGAACATCTTTTGCTGCTAAATCATGAATCTTTTTAATGAGCGCTTTATCAGGTTCAGGGGCAACCCAATCCCATGGCTCTTTGCCAACTTCTTTAGCTAATTCATTAATCATTTTGATCACAGCTTGCATTTCTTTATGGCCATGAAGTACAGCGCCTAACATAACGCTTTCAGGTAATTCCTTTGCTTCTGATTCAACCATTAATACAGCCGAGTCTGTTGCCGCAACAACAAGATCAAGTTCACTTTCTTTTAATTGTGATGCTGTTGGATTAGTCACATACTCTTCGTTGATATATCCCACGCGCGCAGCACCAATTGGCCCATAGAAAGGAATGCCTGAGATAGCTAATGCTGCTGAAGCGCCAATGATTGCTGGAATATCAGAATCAATTTCACTATCAGATGACACGACCATCGCCACGATTTGAATTTCGTTGTAAAAACTTTCTGGAAATAAAGGACGTAATGGACGATCAATTAAACGTGAAGTCAGTGTTTCTTTTTCGCTTGGACGTGCTTCTCGTTTGAAAAAACCGCCAGGAATTTTACCTGCAGCATATGTTTTTTCCTGATAATCAACTGTGAGGGGGAAAAAATCTTGTCCTGCTTTAACATCATGTCTGCCTACGACTGTCACTAATACCGCTGTATCACCATAACTTACCAATACTGCGCCATCTGCTTGTCTTGCTATCTCGCCTGTTTCCAGTGTTAAGGTGTGTGCACCAAATTGAATACTCTTCTTAATTGCTTTAAACATAATTTACCCTTTTCTTTTTTCATCCGTTATTCACTTCTTAATAACGAATACATTAACTAACATTTAACATCCAATAAAAAAGCCGAGGCATCTTCCTTTTTAAGAAGGGTTGCAATCGGCTTCAAAACTTACGAATCAAAAATTTCTTAAACTAATTAATTTAAATAGTTAAAAAAATTATTTACGTAAACCTAGACGCTCAATCAATGATTGATAGCGACCTAAACTCTTACCTTTAAGGTAATCCAATAATTTTCTGCGTTGACTTACAAGTGCTAAAAGTCCACGACGTGAGTGATGGTCTTTTGCATTGGTTTTGAAATGATCTGTTAAATAACCAATACGACTTGTGATAAGTGCAACTTGCACTTCTGGGGATCCTGTATCGTTCTTTGCCTGTTGATATTCACTTACAACTTTGGCTCTTTCAGCTGCTGTTGATGCCATTTAATCTTCTCTCCTCATTCAGAACCGCGTATTTTAATTGTATTCTTTTGATTTAACAATATGTTTTTTATAATATATTTGCTATTAAGCGCTTAGGAAGCAGGTGTCCTTGAAGGTCGGGCTGGCCCACCCCTAAAAACTTACCTGAAGCGCTATATAAGCGTAATTCTTCTTCATTTTTACTAATAAAATCAATGCTTTGCCCTTTTTTAATCGCTTCTGTTTCAGTCGAAGTCAGCTCAATCGATGATAGCCCTTCTAATAATGCATCGATAGGCAAAAGTATTTTTTCTCGAGATGCAACGGCTATAGCTTCAAGAGCTTCGATCGAGAGGGCATCTGACAACTGAAAATTGCCCGTTTGGGTTCTTTCTAAGCCCTTTAAGTGAGCGCCACACCCTAGTGCTTGCCCAATATCTTCTGCCAAAGTACGAATATAAGTCCCCTTGCTGCAGGAAACTTCAAGAGTCGTGACACTGCCTTCAACTTTTATAAGCTTGATGTCATAGATGGTGATTTGTCTAGATTTGCGTTCAATTTCAATCCCTTTTCTTGCATATTCATAGAGGGGCTTGCCTTCAAATTTCAATGCGGAATACATCGGGGGTATTTGTGTAATATCGCCTATAAATTTTTGCAGCGTTTCTTTCAATTGGACTTCATTAAAAATAACCTCTTTTTCTGAAATCACCTCACCTTCTTGATCGCCAGTCGTAGTGGTCACGCCGAATTGAATTGTTGCGATATAAGTTTTGTTAGCATTAAGAAGACGGTGTGAAAATTTTGTAGCCTCACCTAAGCAAATAGGAAGAAGTCCTGAGGCCATAGGATCAAGCGTGCCTGTGTGTCCTGCTTTTTTTGCATTAAATAACCATTGGATTTTTTTTAAGGCTTGATTGGATGAAAATCCAAGTGGCTTATTGAGTAAAAAAACGCCATCAATCTCGCGCTTCGTAGACTTCTTTTGCATGAAAATAAATTACTGAGGAGGTAGTGCGTCTTTAATGAGTTGTGAAATCTTCATCCCCTCATCAATCGACGTATCGTACACAAAATGAAGTTGTGGGATGCCGCGTGTCGCCATACGTTTTGATAATTGCGCACGTAAATATCCTGTCGAGCGATCTAGGCCTTGCATGATTAAAGGGTCATTTGTAGGAGAAGTAAAATATATTTTAGCGTGGAGTAGGTCAGGGGTGACTTGAACTTCAGTGATCGTCAACATTCCCACAGCAGGATCCTTGAGTTCTGACTGAATAAGCTCTGCGAGTTCTCGTTTTATTTGTTCTGAAATGCGATCACTTCTTGCATAAGAGCGATTCACCATGGTTAAAGCTTACGCGCGATCTCAACGACTTCAAACACTTCGAGCATGTCGCCCACTTCAATTTCATTGAAGTTTTTAATAGAGAGTCCGCACTCGAAATTATTTTTAACTTCTTTCACATCATCTTTGAAGCGTTTTAATGAATCAAGTTCGCCTGAATGAATGACGACATTGTCTCTTAAGACTCGCACCATTGAACTTCTTCTAATCACACCGTCTTGAACATAACAACCCGCAATGGAGCCGATTTTAGAAATTTTAAATACTTCACGAATTTCAACCATGCCGATGATGCTTTCTTTTTGCTCAGGTGATAACAATCCACCAAGGGCTGCTTTCACTTGATCAACAGCTTCGTAAATAATACTGTAATAGTGCACATCGACTTCAAGTGAATCTATCAATTTACGCGCGCCTGCTTCCGCTCTTACATTAAATGCAATGAGAATGGCTTTCGAGGCGCTCGCTAAGTTCACATCAGATTCAGTCACAGCACCAACGCCTATATGAATGACATTCACTTTAACTTCGTCGGTAGATAATTTTTGTAATGATGTAGATAGCGCTTCGCAAGAACCTTGCACATCAGATTTAATAATGAGTGGTAAAACTTTTACGTTACCCTCAGCCATTTGGTCAAATATATTTGCAAGTTTTGCAGCTTGTTGTTTTGCTAATTTCACATCTCTAAATTTACCTTGACGGAATAGAGCAATTTCACGGGCTTTTCGTTCATCATTTAATACAACAACTTCTTCGCCTGCGTTCGGCACATCTGCTAAACCTAATACTTCAACAGGCATAGAAGGTCCTGCTTCTTTAATTTCTTTACCGGTTTCATCAAGCATCGCACGAATGCGACCAAAAGCTGATCCCGCTAATAATGTATCGCCGCGTTTTAACGTACCTGACTGAATAAGAACAGTGGCTACAGGGCCTCGGCCTTTATCTAGACGGCCTTCAATAACAATACCCTTGGCAGGCGTATTTTTAGACGCTTTTAATTCAAGCACTTCGGCTTGAAGTAGCACTGATTCAAGGAGTTTATCGATACCTTGTCCTGATTTTGCTGAAACTTCCACAAACATGGTGTCACCACCGAAATCTTCAGGCACCACTTCTTGCGCTACAAGCTCCATTTTTACGCGCTCAGGAGAGGCATCAGGTTTATCAATTTTATTAATCGCAACCACGAGAGGCACATTGGCTGCTTTTGCATGATGAATTGCTTCAATCGTTTGAGGCATCACACCGTCATCTGCTGCCACTACTAAAATCACAATATCAGTAGCCTTAGCACCGCGAGCTCGCATTGCAGTAAAAGCCTCATGGCCTGGAGTATCTAAAAAAGTCACCATGCCGCGCGGTGTTTCTACATGGTATGCACCAATATGTTGTGTAATGCCGCCTGCTTCACCAGAGGCCACGCGTGTGGTTCTAATATAATCAAGCAATGAAGTTTTACCGTGATCCACGTGACCCATTACAGTGACCACTGGCGGTCGTGTTTCTAATATAGCTTCTATGCTTGAATCTTGCTCGATTAGCGCGTCAGGATCATCATCTAAAGCCGCAACGGGCGTATGTCCCATTTCACCTACTACAATCATTCCAGTGTCTTGATCTAAAATTTGATTAATGGTGACCATCATGCCCATATTCATAAGCACTTTAATGACCTCAGTGGCCTTCACTGACATCTTATGTGCTAAGTCAGCAACCGAAATTGTTTCAGGCACATGAATGTCTCGAATAATCGGTTCAGTAGGTGCTACAAAAGTTGACTCTTCATTCTCTTCGCGAGATTTTGATCTTGATTTAGGTGAGCGCCATCCTGAAGAAGCACTGGAGTCGCCACGTCCTTTGAGTGTACGTTTTTTAAATTCACGATCGGACCAATCTTTTTCACTCTTATCTACTTGCTTTTCTTTAGTTTCAACTTTAACACCTGCTTTAGAAGCGGGACGATGAAGTGTGCCTTCGCTTAATTTAGCTGCCGGCGCATCATTTGCTTTCGCAACTACTTCTTGTTTTTTTCTAACATCTTCGGCTTGAACTGCTGCAAGTGCAGCATGTCGCTTAGCTTCGTCTTCTCTAATTGATAATTGATCTTCGCCAAGCACGTGTGTTTTTGTTTGAGTTTTAGCGACTGTTTCAACAGGTTTAGATTCCACAATAGGGGTATCGACCGGTTGTCCATCTTCTCGTCTTACGAGTACACGTTTTTTGCGCACCTCAACTTGAATGGTGCGAGCACGTCCTGTGCTATCCGTTTTTTTAATCTCTTTATTTTGTTTGTGCGTTAAAGTGATTTTGTTTTTTGGTACTTGAGTTTGGCCATGCTCTTTACGAAGATATTCGAGAAGAGCTGATTTATCTATTTCGCTTAATGAATCTTCTGCTACTGATTTATTCACGCCAGCGCTTTTAAGCTGTTCGATTAATAAATCAACAGGCAATCCTAATTCTTCAGCAAATTTAGTGACGGTTGATTGTCCCATTTAGTACCTCATAATATTCATCGTAGGGTGAATGTACCTTTAAACAAACCAAGGCGCTCTAGCAGTCATGATTAACTGTTTCGCACGCTCTTCATCCATTGAAGTCATTTCAACCAATTCATCTACAGCAAGATCTGCAAGATCATCCATTTTCGAAATACCTTTTGAAGCAAGAAGGTTAGCCGTAGCGTCATCCATGCCTTCCATTGTGAGAAGGTCTTCTGCCGCTTCTTCAACTTTTTCTTCTTTTGCAATCGCTTCAGTGAGAAGAGCTGCACGTGCGCGCGAACGAAGTTCATTCACCGTATCTTCATCGAACGCTTCGATCTCTACCATCTCTTGCAATGGCACATAAGCAATTTCTTCTAGCGTGCTAAATCCTTCTTGCACAAGAATGTCGGCCACATCTTCGTCCACATCAAGTTTCGCCATGAATAATTGGCTCGTACTTGCATATTCTTCTTCATTTTTCTTAGAGGACTCTTCTTCTGTCAGAATATTAATATTCCAACCTGTAAGCTCAGAGGCAAGACGAACGTTTTGTCCATTTCGCCCAATTGCTTGCGCTAAATTTTCTTCATTCACTACAACATCCATACTGTGTTTTTCTTCATCGACCACAATGCTTGAAACTTCAGCCGGTGCCATCGCATTGATAACAAATTGTGCTGGCTCCATGGACCATAAAACAATATCGACACGCTCTCCTGCAAGCTCACCTGTCACTGCTTGAACCCTTGATCCTCGCATACCTACACATGTGCCTACTGGATCAATTCTTTGATCATTTGCTTTCACAGCAATTTTTGAACGCAACCCTGGGTCACGTGATGCCGATTTAATTTCTAGTAAGCCTTCTTCAATTTCTGGTACTTCAAGCTCAAATAAACGCACAAGAAATTCAGGTGCTGTTCTAGATAAAATAAGCTGTGGTCCGCGATGACTTCTTTCAACGTTTGTCAGATAGGCTCTTACACGATCGCCAATACGTAAATTTTCTTTAGGAATCATTTGATCACGAGGAAGGACCGCTTCAATACGACCCACTTCAATGATCCCATTACCGCGATCCATACGTTTGATTACACCGGTCACTAATTTTTCATTGCGGCCCAAGAAATCTTCTAAAATTTGTTCTCTTTCAGCTTCGCGTACTTTTTGTAAGATGACTTGTTTTGCAGCTTGTGCGCCGATACGTCCAAATTCAATCGACTCCAAAGGCACTTCAATCGTATCGTTTTCGATCTTGCCTTCAGCGCGAGGATCTAGAAGAGAAATTTGAGCGTGTTCATTCTCAATGAGCTCATCATTTAAAAAAGTCCAACGTCTAAAAGATTTATATTCACCTGTGTCACGATCAATTTCAACGCGCACATCAATATCTTCTGTATTTTTTTTCTTTGTAGCTGAAGCCAAGGCTGATTCAAGAGCCTCAAAGACCACATCTTTGTTCACATTTTTTTCATGGGCTAAAGCATCTACTAACAATAAAATCTCGCGACTCATTTCAATCTCCGCAACTCATTTTCTAACGTTTAAATTCTGGGCTCAATCGAGCTTTATCAATATTTGACAAAGCGAAGCGATAGAGCTCACCCTCGCACAACAAAAGAACAGTATCTTTT
>Ga0102866_1000492_pt1 | contig 8895 bp, 8 predicted proteins | sample Colrivmeta1546A3_FD_78441 | JGI IMG/M metagenome (GOLD analysis project Ga0102866, IMG submission 78441) | Estuarine microbial communities from the Columbia River estuary - metaG 1546A-3 | ecosystem: Environmental > Aquatic > Marine > Intertidal zone > Estuary | place: USA: Columbia River Estuary... | reverse complement strand
GGAATGATGCGCGCTTTTTTTGTTGGCTGTATTTCTAATTTAATAGCATTACGCAATGCAGATAGGGGAAGTTCCATTATCTATGAAATAAAAAAGATGGACTAGCATTATCGTAAACGAATTTCCACTAAAACAGGCCAAGATTTACCTGTTATAAAAAAGGTTTTCTTACCAGCATGATACGCTATCCCATTCATTACATAGCCTGCATCAATACTTAAGGGATCATATTTAACGCCTGCTTGAGATAGTAAATTACTAAAATCAATTCTATATTTAACCTGCCCAGTTTGTGGATCAATCACAACCACTTCATTACGACCATATACATTAGCGTATAATTGTCCGTTTACATGTTCTAGCTCGTTGATATTACTCAAATATCCATATTGATTAAATACACCCAAGGTTTTTTGTATAGAAAAATCAATGGGGTTTACAAAATAGATATTGCTTTCGCCAGTAGACACAATTAAGGCGGTATCGTTATGTGTGAGTCCCCAGCCCTCATAAGGCCAGTATAATTCGTTAGTCTTTTTTAATGTATTGGCGTCGTAGACAAAAACTTTATGGGTTTTCCAAGTAAGTTGGTAAATTTTATCTTTAAAAAGGGTAGTACCTTCTCCAAAGTATTCTTTATCTAATTTTACTTTATTACCTAAGGGCTTCATATTGGAATCCAATATTTGTAAAACACTTTTTCCTTCTAGTCCAGTACTCTCTATTAATTTGTTGCCATTCCATTCTAAACCTTGTGTATAAGAACTTGTATCATGAGGGTAAACTTTAATGACTTCATACGATAAAGTAGTAGGGGCTGCAATGGCATTTTCATTATTAGCCTCATTATTATCCGAATTACATGCAAATAATGAAGTTGTAAATAAAACCAATAATATAGAAGCTTGTTTATTCATTGCTATTTAATCTGGTCTAGTATACTATTTTATTCTACTGTAAAATTATACGTTAAATCTGAAATGCATTACATCACCATCTTTCACAATATATTCTTTTCCCTCAATTCTTAGTTTCCCATTCTCTCTACAAGCGGCTTCACTTTTAAATTTAATAAAATCATCAAAAGCAATTACTTCCGCTTTAATAAACCCTTTTTCAAAGTCGGTATGAATAACGCTAGCGGCTTGTGGCGCTTTCCAACCTTTGCCAACAGTCCAAGCACGCACTTCTTGTACACCCGCTGTAAAATAGGTTTCTAAATTTAATAATTTATAGGCCGATTGAATTAAACGGTTTAAAGCAGGCTCTGTCATCTTATATTCATCCATAAATACCGCTCTATCTGCAGGGTCTTCCAATTCTGCAATTTGTGACTCAATATTATTACACATTACAATTACTTCAGCGCCTTCTGTTTTTGCCATATCTACTAGCATAGCTGAAAACTTATTGCCTGTATGCATTGAAGCTTCATCTACATTGGCTACATACATGACAGGTTTTTCAGTTAATAAAAAACTATCGGCAATGGCAAGTCTGTCTTCTTTAGATAAGTCCAAGGAGCGAATACTTTTACCTTGCTCTAAATGATTTTTACATTTTTGTAAGACCTCTAATTCAACTTTGGCCTTCGGATCGGTTTTAGCCATTTTCTCGCAGCGTTGAATTTTCTTGTCAACACTATCTAAATCTTTTAACTGTAATTCAGTTTCAATAATTTCTTTATCCGCAATAGGGTTAATAGCGCCTTCTTCTCTTAATACATTCTCATCTTCGAAACATCTAATCACATGTATTACGGCACTTACTTCTCTAATATTGGCTAAAAACTTATTACCTAAGCCTTCTCCCTTACTTGCCCCTTTTACTAATCCAGCAATGTCCACAATTTCTAATTGAGTAGGGACTATTTTATTGGGAATAATTAAATCTGCTAATTGTTGCAATCTATTATCTGGTACATCCACTAAACCAACATTGGGTTCGATGGTACAGAATCTGTAATTGCTTGCCTGCGCTTTGGCACTATTACTAACTGCATTAAATAAGGTCGATTTTCCTACATTGGGTAATCCCACAATTCCTGCCTGTAAAGCCATAATATCTATTGTTTTAAGAGCGCAAAAATACAATTCTAAACCCAAAAATGACTATATTAGAACCATAAACAATTGATTATGGCCTTGAATATTATTTGGATGGGTTTTTTTGTAATTGCCTTTATCATTGCCCTATGTAAACTTGTTTTTTTGGGTGATACGACCATTTTCAAGTTGTTAGCCGATGGTATCTTTGATTCGGCAAAGTCCTCTGTAGTTGATGTCGCCTTCCCTTTAGCGGGCACCATGGTCTTTTTCTTAGGTTTAATGAATATTGCTGAAAAAGCTGGGGCTATCCAAAAGTTAGCCAAATGGATGAACCCTTTTTTAAGTCGTTTATTCCCAGAAGTACCCGCCAATCATCCAGCCATGGGGCAGATGGTGATGAATTTTTCTGCCAATATGTTAGGATTAGATAATGCAGCCACTCCTTTTGGTTTAAAAGCCATGGAGAGCTTACAAAGTTTAAACCCCGAAAAAGAAAAGGCCACCAATGCCCAAATCATGTTCTTGGTATTGCATACCAGTGGACTTACCATTATTCCATTAACTATTATATCCTATAGGTTAGCTGCTGGCTCGCAAGATGCAGCGAGTATTTTTATACCCTGCGTTTTAGCCACCATTGGAACTACACTCGCTTCTATATTAATGGTAGGATTTTACCAAAAACTAAAATGGGATAAGGTATTAATTAGTTGGTTAATAGCTTTAGTATTAATAATGGTGGGTGTACTTTTTGGAGTGAATTCTTTGAGTCCTGTAAATAAAGAAGTATTTTCTAAAGTAATAGGTAGCGGATTATTACTTGTAATTATTGTGGCCATTATTCTAGGAGGTGCTTATAAAAAGGTATCGGTTTTTGACGCCTTTATTGAAGGGGCTAAAAATGGTTTTGAAGTAATTATAAAAATCATACCTTATTTAGTGGCCATGTTAGTAGCTATTCGTGTATTTAGAGATAGTGGTGCTATGAATTATGTTTTAAATGCTATTACTTATTTAATTCAACTCACAGGAATGAATACTGAATTTATAGGCGCATTACCTGTGGCTATTATGAAACCCTTAAGTGGGAGTGGAGCTAGGGGAATGATGTTAGATATATTCCAAAACCAAGGGCCCGATTCTTTTGTAGGTAAATTAGCCTCCATATTTCAAGGATCTGCAGATACTACATTTTATATTATTGCCCTTTATTTTGGAAGCGTGGGCATTAAGAAAATTAGATATGCTTTATGGGCTGGTATTTTTGCCGATATAATAGGAGTGATAATAGCGATACTTATTGGCTATGTATTTTTTAAGTAAAGTCCTAAATCGTTTTAATTACTTTCCCTGGCTCATTTTCATGACTTCCTTCCACTCTTTATCTGTAACAGGTTGTACCGATAATCGTCCTAGTCTAACCAAGGCCATATTGGCTAAATTGGTATTGGCTTTTACGTCAGCTAATTTCACAGGATGTTTTAATTTTTCATGAGGTGCAAAGTCTACAGCCAACCAAGCGGTTTCTTCTGTGGTGGGGTCTTGATAAGATTCTTTAACCACTTTAGCAATACCTACAATTTCCATGCCTTCATTGCTATGGTACCAAAAAGCAAGGTCGCCTTTTTTCATTGACCTTAAATTATTGCGGGCGCCATAATTTCTTACGCCATCCCAAAATGTTTTTTTGTCTTTGACAAACTGATCCCAAGAATATTTGAAGGGTTCTGACTTAATTAACCAATAGGCCATAGTAAAATTTATTTAATATCCACTTGCTAGCACATCTGCCAAATGTAGTATTTGTACATTATTGCCATTGAATTTCATACGGCCATCTAAATGCATTAAACAACTTGAATCGGTGCTAATTAAATATTCGGCTTTCGTATTAATTATATTTTCAATTTTTTGATCGGCCATAGATACACTAATAGTATCATATTTCACAGCAAAGCTTCCCCCAAAACCACAACAGGTTTCTACTTCATTCATTTCCACTAATTCTAAACCAGCTACTTTTGATAATAGTGTTCTAGGCTCTTGTTTAATATTACATTCTCTTAAACCCGCACAACTATCGTGATAAGTAGCCTTGCCTTCAAACTTTGCACCTAAGTCGGTAACATTTAAAATTTTAACCAAGAATTCTGAAAGCTCAAACATTCTATTGGTTACTTTTTTAGCTGGACTTTGAAAAGCATTGTTCTCGAAAATTTTTCCAAAATTATTTCTTACAAAACCTGTGCAACTTGCACTAGGGCTTACAATATAATCGGCACCATCAAAATCTTGTACAAATTTGGTACATACATCTTTAGACTCGCTCCAAAAACCTGCATTAAAAGCGGGTTGACCACAACAGGTTTGCTTTTCATTATATTTTACTTTGCAACCAGCTTTTTCTAATACTTTAATAGTATTAAAAGCAGCTTGTGGATACAATTGATCCATAAAACAAGGAATAAATAGCTGTACTGTCATTTATCAAAAATAAGAATACTTAGGTAATTATTAAGCTAAAATAAAAAGGCATTCTCCACATTTGGTGGAGAATGCCTTTAAAAGCTTTTGGTTAATAGATTAAGGCTGAACCTTTAATCTATTAATATACTTATCGGCCTGGAAGCCTTTATCTGATTTAGGATACTTAGTCTTAATAGTTGTATAAATTTCAATGGCGTCATCTGCCTTGCCATTCATTTCTAATAAAGAAGCGGCTCGGAATAAATATTCAGCAGAAATACCTTCATCTTCTGGGAAATGACCACCTGCTTTTTTATAGTACTCTATTGCTTCTTCATTGTTTTTTAAATCGGCATAAGCATCTCCAATGGTTCCATAAGCAATGGCTTGCACTTGTTTAGCAGAAGTAGAGAAGTCCTTTAAATATTCGATAGACTTTTTATAGTCGTTTAAACGGTAATAACTAATACCAGCATAGTAATTAGCTAAATTAGCTGCCTTCGTGCCACTGTATTGTTTTATAACATACAATACGCCTTTGTTGGTGCCATCACCATTTAGTACATAATTAGAAGAGTCTAATCCAAAATACTTTTCTGCTGTATACATCGTATCTGCAGCTTTAGCTTCTCTTGGATTTTGGTATAATTCTGCATAACCAAAATAGGCTAATACCACGGCTACTAAAATAGTAACTGTATAGGTTAAAGTTTTTTGATTTTTCTTTACAAAATCTACAAAGGGGTGTTTTTCTTGGTGTAAATCGCTCATATATATTTGTTATAATTAGTCAACAATAAAAGGGTAAGATGAATCAATGTATACATCTTTCAATAATTCACTATCGTCTGGCCATGGACTTTCTTCTGCAAATTTTACAGAAGCTTCCACAATTGATGCAATTTTTTCATCTATCGCATTAAGTTCTTCAATAGTGGCAAACTTATTTTCAAGAATAGTGCTATGTACTTTTGTAATAGGGTCCTGATTTTTATAATCTTCCACTTCGTCTTTAGTACGGTATTTTTGAGGATCCGATACAGAGTGCCCTCTATAACGATAGGTTTTCATTTCTAATAAAGTAGGGCCTTCACCATCACGGGCTCTTTTCACAGCTCTCACTACACCTTCATGCACAGCTTCTGGTATCATACCATCTATTTTATCAGAAGGCATTTCATACGCATCGGCTAATTTATAAATATCAATAACATTACTTGTTCTTTCAATGGAAGTACCCATTGCGTAGTTGTTATTCTCGCAAATAAATACCACTGGTAATTTCCAAAGCATGGCTAAGTTAAATACCTCATGCAACATACCTTGTCTTGCGGCGCCATCTCCAAAATAACATAAAACCACATTTTTTGAACCACGGTATTGTTCTGCAAAAGCTAAACCAGCACCTGTTCCAATTTGAGCACCTACTATGCCATGACCTCCAAAAAAATTATGTTCCTTACTAAACAAGTGCATACTGCCCCCTTTTCCTTTAGAGCAGCCTGTGGCTTTCCCATATAACTCAGCCATAGCCGAATTGGGGCTCATTCCTTTAGCCAAGGCTAAACCATGGTCACGGTATCCGGTAATAAAGGGGTCTTCTTGGTTAGTCGCTGTCATACAGCCAGCTGCAATGGCTTCCTGTCCATTATAAACGTGGAAAAAACCTCTGATTTTTCCAGCCATTTTATACATCTCTTCAGCTTTGGATTCAAACTGACGAATTAACTGCATGAGTTCGTACCAATAGAGATATGTTTCTTTAGAAAATTTTTGGGCCACAGTCCTTTAATTTTGAGCAGCAAATATACTGTTTTCTACCATAAAATAGAGCAAAAAACAGTGCTTTAGGCTTCTTTTAAAAATGGATAAGTATAGTCGGTAGGAGGGTTGAAGGTCTCTTTAATTGTCCTTGCGCTTAACCATCTGTATAAATTCAACATAGATCCTGCTTTATCATTGGTTCCAGAAGCCCTGGCACCTCCAAAAGGTTGTTGTCCAACAACGGCTCCTGTAGGCTTATCGTTGATATAAAAATTGCCCGCTGCATGTCTTAATAATTTAGTAGCTAATTCTATCGCTGATCGGTCTTGTGCAATAATGGCTCCGGTTAATGCATATTTAGAAGTGCTATCCAAAAGCTTTAAAGTTTTTTCATATTCAGCAGCCGGGTAAGTATATATAGTAAGTACTGGTCCAAAAATTTCTTCACACATAGTGGTGTATTTTGGATCGGTGGTATCGATAACAGTAGGCTCAATAAAGTAACCTAGTTTTTTACTATAATTTCCACCCACTAAAATTTTTGCTTTTTTATCTTTTTTAACTTGATCAATATATTTTGAAATATTGTCAAAAGACTTTTCATCAATGACTGCATTCACAAAATTTGAGAAATTTTCAACCGTTCCCATTTTCATAGTCTTAATTGCTTTCACTAATTTTTCTTTAATGGCTGGAGCAATATTAGAGGGTAAATAAGCACGAGATGCTGCAGAACATTTTTGTCCTTGGTATTCAAAGGCACCACGCGCTAGTGCAGTGACTACAGTATCTACATCGGCAGTTTCATGTACCATTACAAAATCTTTACCTCCTGTCTCACCTACAATTCTTGGATAAGTTTTATACTTAGAAATATTCTCTCCAATTTGTTTCCACATATAATTAAACACACCTGTACTTCCTGTAAAGTGAACGCCCGCAAAATCGGGATGCGCAAAACAAGTAGCACCAATGGTAGGGCCATCTACAAACACTATATTAATAACACCATCTGGAAGGCCTGCTTCTTTCATAATGCGCATAAATAATTGTGCAGAATAAATTTGTGTGTTCGCAGGTTTCCAAACTACCACATTGCCGCACATAGCAGCTGATGCAGGAAGGTTACCACCAATAGCCGTAAAATTAAATGGAGTAATAGCTAGTACAAAACCTTCTAGTCCACGATATTCCATTCTATTATGAATACCAGGTGATGAGATAGGTTGTTGTTGATATATTTGACTTAAAAAATGAACATTGAATCTTAAAAAATCAATTAACTCGCAAGAAGCGTCTATCTCTGCTTGGTATGCATTTTTACTTTGACCTAACATCGTAGCCGCATTCATTTCAAAACGATATTTAGTTGCTAATAAATCGGCTGCTTTTAAAAATATATGTGCTCTTGCTTCCCAATTCATATTCGACCATGCAGTTCTTACTTTTAATGCGGCACTAATGGCTTGATCCACATTTTTTTTATTACCTACATGAAAATGACCCAGCGTATGTTTTATTTCATGGGGTGGATGAATGGCTTGCTTTAGATCGGTTCTAACTTCTTTACCATTAATAATCATCGGTATGTCCAATGATTTTTTCTTAAGAGAAACGATGGCTTGTTTCAAAGCTAATTTTTCAGCAGAACCTGGAGCATAAGTTAATACGGGTTCATTGGCTGGAACGGGATAATTAAATGTGCCGAATTGCATAATAATTGAATTAGGCTTCAAAAATAAGCATAAAATGAACATCTGTTAGGAACTTATCTTAATTCACTAAACTTTGGCCTGAGTTTGACAAGACTTTGACTAAATTTGTATGCTTTTACAAGCAATCAATTTTTAAAAGTATTCAATGCAATATATCTTAGTAGATATCGCAGAAAGGGAACATTTTTATCCTTTTACCTTAACCCAATCCTTGGCAACTTGCAGGGTAGGCATTTTTACTTTTAAAGAAAGGTGGGAGCAGTATACTAATGAAGCTTGTGGTGTTTATACAGCCCCTTATTTACAAGCCTTATATGAGGATAGTGAATTTCTTAGTTCTACAGAATCTCTTTATTTTATGAATGTGGCCTGTATTCCTACTGAAAGTTTATTGAAAGCTATAAATGGCTTAGATGAAGGAGAGAAATTGATGACCGCTGGAGGTAAGTGGATTGCCACTAAAACTAAGGAAAGACAAATTTCCAAAATTTTACTAGCTGAAAAGCCACCTATTGTTTTTGAAGAGGTTACCCTAGTATTAAATCAGTTACAGCTATTATCTATCCATCCTAAACTTATTGAAAGAGATTTTAAATGGGTAGCAAGTCAAAGAAAATCGGAGCCCATCGACCCCTCTAATAATGTCATTAATAAAGACCATATTTTTATTGAAAAAGGGGCTTCTGTTTTATGTTCTAATTTAAATGCAAGTGATGGCTTTATATATATTGGAAATGAGTCAGTTATAATGGAAGGAACTTCTATTAGAGGCTCCTTTGTATTAGGTAAAAAAGGGGTTGTTAAAATGAATACCAGTATTTATGGATCTACCAGTATTGGCCCTTATTGTTTAGCTGGGGGCGAGATTAAGAATTCCATTTTAATGGGCTATTCTAATAAAG
>Ga0102866_1000458_pt1 | contig 9238 bp, 1 predicted proteins | sample Colrivmeta1546A3_FD_78441 | JGI IMG/M metagenome (GOLD analysis project Ga0102866, IMG submission 78441) | Estuarine microbial communities from the Columbia River estuary - metaG 1546A-3 | ecosystem: Environmental > Aquatic > Marine > Intertidal zone > Estuary | place: USA: Columbia River Estuary... | reverse complement strand
GGAGTTTCCAGCTCGTCATTCCTCGTTTGGTTTGGAGATACCCTGAACAAAGACGACATTCAGATCTGTAGGATCTTACACTGGGGGGCACGGAAGATGTTCAGGTGCTGAGCCAAACCATCTCTCAAGTAATCGTAAAAGAATGAATCTTCATGTGTGTCTTCCAGTACTCATGACTCGTCTTAGAATCTTCACACTGATCACATGGACTTTGTTTATCTTTTAGAACCTAGAACCTTAGTATGAACCTAACCTTGAATTCACTGAACATAAAAGTTTATAACCTAGTAATTCACTAACTTTACATTGTTTTTAGGGAACCACCAGAACAGAACAGAAAACACCAGATTAAGAATCAAGAAAAGGAACAGGAAGAGTTTCAGAGAAATGTTTGTACTCACAAATCTGGAGATGACAAGAACTTAGCCAGGATCCAGGGTGGGTCCCCGAGCAGCCAGCTCAAGGGACTGGGCAACATCAAGATCCCCTTCACGATGAACAACCACAACCGACCTTGCACTACGGTGTGTGGTTCTAAAAGTTTTTTCACTTGGGTTCCGGTACTCCAGGGTTGCAGATCTAGATAAACCATCCTTAGAAACATCAATTTCCTTCACTCTAGCAATCTTCCAGACAGGTTCTCCGAGACGGTTCTCGGAATCAGATTTGAGAAAAATCACTACATCACCGGGTTTCAACTGCTCATTTGTCTTTTTCCACTTTGAGGGTTGAGGGATGAAATCCACGAGTTTCTGAGTTCGCCAGACGTTCCACCAGGAATCATAAACCCGATCCATCTGTTCAATCAGACGGGATGGAGAGGATACAGTTGGGAATCCGCTCAGAGCACGGCGGTTGTTTCTTCCCAGGAGGAGACGAGACGGAGTTATGAGGTCAATGTGGTCGAGGTTGTCAGTTCTGGAGCCGATACAAATAGGGAGGTTATTCAGCTCAGAGGCAATCCACGAGAAACAGGTTTCCATGGAGAGAATATCCAACCGGAGACCAGAGTAAACTTTGTTTAAGAGGTTTTTTATCTCACGGATGGAGCGCTCCACCATTCCGTTGGCGTTGTGACCAGCCACAGGACAGGTAGAGAATTTTATTCCAACACGGTGGTTAACAGAAAGAAAATCAGAGATATCCATCACAGAGAGCTCCATATTTTTGCAGGCAGACATTAACTGGCTCCCTTCATCAATTCTTAGTTCCGTAGGATGGCCATACCTAGCAGAGAACCGTGTATAGGCTTGGATGAAGGCTGGAGTAGAATAAGCTTGCATAACAAAGATTGCCACAGCACAGCTCGCAGGATCCTTGAAAACACAGCCATAAACCTTGACAGTGCTCCTGTGTTGGTGTTCACAGATAGCAGTCAGAGGTCCGAAGAGATCAACCTGAGCACGGTAGAAGACTGGAGCGATGGTGAGACGGGAGTCATGGAGCTGCCCCATCTTAACCTCAATCAGCTTTGCTTTATGCCTGTTACAGAACCTACAAGCTTTAGTAACCTCTGTAGCAAGATCACGTCCACGGAGGATGAAAGCAACGGAGCGAGACTCAAGGAGAGAGGTAGAAGAACATCTATGGTGAGTAGTCTGTTCATGAGAATGGAGCATAATGGAGTACGCGACCGGGCTGTATCTATCAACAATAGGACGGACGAAGGATAATGGAGTAAGATCTAGCATAGTTTCTTCAGGGGTGTGGATTTCTTGACCATCTAGGATTCTTCCAACATAATAATAGATCTCGTTCTTCACAACATAAGAGTTCTTGTACTCCTTCTCCAGGGAGAACTTGATCACTTCCTTCGTAGCTTTGAAGAAAAAGTAGTTTTCACCACATTCTATCTGTTCATCAGTCAGGTGAGGACGGTTTAGGAGGATAAACGGATACTCGGTTGAGGTCGGAGGCATCGGAGACGGCGGAGGATACCAAGGGGGCTTAAACTTTCTCTTGAAACTGGAGATAAATCGTAGAACATAAGAGACAACTCGGACGGAGGACTCCCAGGATCTCTTACCAGGATTGAAGATATATTTACTGAACTCATACCTCTCGGAGACACGTGGAATCATCTCTGGGAGGTCATTGAAAAGGACCTGAGTCTTAGTTTCCTGAGAAGCAACACGTTTCTCCTCACTAGATAGATTTATTTCTCCGATAGTTTTCAGAGGCATTTCATCACGGGGCAGAGACATCCAAGCTTTACCATTCTGCCACTCGGAGTCAAGACCGATCTCAAACACCTCAGTATGACGAGTACCTAGATCAGCTAGGTTCAGATTCCCGTCGATATGAAACCAATTTTTTAGATCAGACAGTCTCCTGATTTCTATCACTGAATTTCTTACAGCTGTCTCCAGAGGTCTCTCATCATGGTTGAGCCAGTGGAGGACAATGGTGGAGTCGGTGACATAGATGGAGTCGGAGTACTGAGATTGGAGGTTGAATTTGACAGTGTGGGCCAGGGAGGAGGACATTACAGCAGCACGGAGCTCACCACGAGGAATGGTATCATACCGGACAATTTTACTCTTTGCGGTGAGGAGTTGGCAGTAATAGGAACCAGAAGTGAGGAGGACTCTGGTATGGACGGAGGCAACGGCGATAGATTTGGAGGCATCGGAGGATACAATCAAACTGAGATCTAGGGAGGCAGCATCAGGGGGAATCACAGTTCTACGGAATCTAATCTCTTTCAAACCTTGAATATCTTGTAAATTGACCAACCATTTCTCCAGGTAGGAGTCAGGAACCTTGTCATCCCAGTCGAGCTTCTCCAAGCAAAGGTCGTGGAGGTCGAGCTTGAGACGGGAGGTGATGGGGGTAACAAGACCAATAGGATCATAGATTCCAGCGACCTTCCCGAGCAGGTTGCGTCTAGTAAAGTTTTGTCGGAGTGCATCTCTGATATCACCAGAGACGAGTACAGGGAGCACGCCTCTCTTCGTTTTACCAAAATATAAATCCTTAATATCAACGCCAATAAGATCTTGAGCAGGGTCCCATACCATACCAAGAAGGCCCACATGAACACCATCTTTAGAGACTGCATCGGAGGGAGGAGAACCAGCAAAGGTGTAGGACTTGACGGCGAGGCTTGCTGATTGGAGGACAAAATCGAGGCTGTTTGCTGTAGAGATTGCAGCTTCACGAGATTCAGCAGCATGGACAATATCATCAACATACCCGTCTTGCTTTAGAGCAATAGCACCAATAGAGTGTTCAGGATAATTCTCTAAGCAATAATCGGCAACACTTTCAAATCCAGAGAACAACTGATTTCCGGCAGACTTGACTCCGTAGATTAGCGTGCGGACAACCATAACTACGACAGGATGAGAGGGATCCAGGTCAGGTTTCCAGAGGTACTGTTGATATCGATAATGAGAAGGATCTAGTTCAACTTGATTATAAGCCATAGACACGTCACAAGTTACACCTCCAGGTTTAGCTCTAAAGCGTTGAATAGAGTTGGGAATTTTGGGAAGATAATTGGTTCCTTTGGCTAGGATATTGTTCAAAGATTCTCCACCAGGGGTTTTACTGGAGGCATCGAAGACCATCCTGCAGGGTGTAGAGATAGAGGAGGAATTCCACACAGCTCGCCAGGGAATAATATATCCAGAGTCCAAAGCTTCCAAAACTAGAGCCTGTTCTTCAAGAGGCAATTCAGAGAGGGGGAGGACATACCCACGAGAGCGTAGTTTCTCGTGAGAAGCAAGAACATCAGCTCGAGCATGATCATCTTTAGCCAGGTTCCGGATTTGTGAATCCAATATTTTCTCCGCAGTATAGCGGTTTGGTTTCAAGTGAACTCCTGGGGGAGCAGCGAAGGGTAGCTTAGCAACAAGTTTCTTCTTCTCTGGGTTGAAAGAAACACTGAGATCTATCAAATATTGTTCCTGCTCTTCTTTAAGAGAAGCATTTTCCAGAGTTTCACCTTGTCTACACCGGGCACAGTTCCGGCAGCGCACACATCTGTAAGGAACCTCGGTTCCCAAGATTTCAGCTTCACAAAACCTTGAGACCTCTTGACGGAGGCCAAAGGCAGAGGACTCGATATCCCAATTAACAGGAATTATCCAGTTCTCCAGGTCTCCATGTTTATCACAGTGATTCCCAGGACAAGTTTCAAATATTTCTCCCTCTGGTACCAGGAGATCATTGTCGATAGCATCTAGGTCAGGTTCATCAGGTACATGTTCAACAGGATGGTGGACATGATGAAGAGTTTGAGATATACATCGGAGAGCTTGTAATTCTGCGGTGAAGAAGGAAGTTACACCAAGAAATCCAACAAGATCAGTTGCATTGCGCCAAGCAGGGTGAGGGCCTCCGAGGACAGTGAGCTCACCACGAGGAGCAGCGATTTGGCTTTTGTGGATACCAAGGCCACAAGGCAGGGTGAGGATAGGGATCGGAAAATATTGTAGGTATCGGATCCCAATCATGATCCCCACTTCATCACCTCCGATAGTTTTTGGAGCAGGAGAAAGAGGTTTTTTATCGGAGGTTATTTGTTTATACTCAGCCTGTATACTTTTCCAAGCATCTGCAATCGGCCAGGCTGGGAATTTTGTTGTGACATGAGGCATTCTTAGAGCAGTGATTGTGGCACGATCACCTGGTTCAGCGAGGTCAAGCAAGAACTGTTCATCACCTCCTTCCAACCGTACAGTTTTGCCAGCAGCAACATTGAGGGTTGTAGGCCCGGGTCTCACACAGACACTACTTAAAATTTGAGCAGCTTCATCAGAGATTGCACTACCCATGCAACCAGAATCATAAAAGATCAGCAAATTTCGGTCATTTACCACATGGTTCTGCAGCATAAATATAGCAGGATTGTTAACATCATCTCTGGGTTTACGTTTGGACAGGGAGGCGGAGCTGGTCATGGCGGAGGTGGTGTTGTTGGAGGGGTTGATGAAGTAGGAGTTGGCGAGGTTGAAGAAGAACGAGGTTCCAGGGGGAAGCTGAGCAGGATCAAGTTTCTTCAGGAAATCGTCTTGAACCAGCTTATTTTCCTCAGCATGCCATCTGCAGAGTGTAATATGATACTGACGGTTCTTTGCACGATGTGCACATTTACCCAGAGTACAAACAAACTCACTTTGACAGTGAGCCTCGTGACGCTTTTCCCATTGAGCCCGTGCACCAAAATCGATTTCAGCATCCATCCTCAAGCATCTATAGCACGATTGCATTTTCTTGGCAACATCAACTCTGTCAGTAAGGATATCAGCATCAATGAAATTCTTACAGTAGAATACATGTGTATGTTGTCCATTGCACACCTTACAAGGCTTCATAGCAGGGGCGGAGTACGCAGGAGAAATGAATACACCACCACGCTTATTCTGAGGTTTCTTAGGTTTGGCGGAGGCGGATGAGGGTCCAGAGGCGGAGGTAGAGGTGGAGGCGGAAGGCGGCGAGGCAGATGGTGGAGAGGCAGGGGCGGAGGCATAGCTTTTGATCTTTGGCGGAGGTTTGGAGGCGGAAGAAGACCCAGGGGCGGACTTCTTATTCTCCATCTTCTTCTTGTAATATTTGTCAGGATCAACTCCATGATCAAGTTGAAGAGTATGTTTATTGTTAAACCTGACAACCATCCGATCAAGGTGTTCCAAGACCATTTCGAAAACCCTTTTTTTTGGAATCCGAGCAGAGATAGTTTCAGTTTCTTCATAGAATTTGTCGAGAATATCCGGAGGGAAACCTTCAAGAATCTCGGAGACAATTGGATGATGATAAAGGTTTTCATACATATCATGCTTCTGAGACAGGTTCCGGAGAAAAACGAGCTGAGATCTCACCTCAACAGACCATTTTCGTTTCTTTTCGTTGGATCCAACACAGGCACCAAGGCGGCGGATCTCATCAACACGGTAAACAAAGAGGTCGGACGCATTACCATAGCACTCCTTCAGGTGTGAGAACACTTCATCTAGTGTTGTCATGTGTCGACAAGCAGCCCTAGCTTGACCAACAAGGCTCTGTCGGAGAAGGATTCGGAGCTGATCAACTTTGGACACAGACCTCATAGCAACCCAGGCTTCCCAATCCTCCACATAGGTATAATAGTCATACTTCTCTGTTTGCTCTCCGGAGAAGGTTGGAAATTTCATATCAGTAGGCTTAAAACCACTTGAGATACCATACTCATCCTTGTGGCTCTGGATGGTTTCAACCAACACATCTTCCTTAGTTTCCAGATCCCACAAGAGATCCTCAATCTGAGAGCTTTTATCCCCCAGATCACAATCCAGAGCTTGGTTGATGATCTCCTTGGCTTTCTTCTTCACGGCGTCCACCTCTCTGTAGGCGTTCTTTGCTCGATCTTGAAGAGTTTGGAAACCCTGTTGAGTTTCAGGGGATTCCAAGGTTAAATCTACAAGTTTATCAATCAGCTCTTGAAGTTTACCTATTGTAGGTTCGGCGTACTTCTCCACGCGCAGGACCTTAGCTCTGGTGGCGGCGGAGGCGGAGGAACCGGAGACATTGGAAACGTTGAGAGAACTTGGAGGGGTTGGTTCAGGTATTTTATCTTCAAGTTTTCTCATCTCCTCAAATGCAAGGTTCACAAATGAGATGAATCCAGATCTTGCTGTACCAGCCTTAGTACGGAGGTCCTGGAGGTCGTCATAGATCTCACTATCAATTTGAGCTTGCAGAATCTCATCTTTGAAGTTTTTGGCTCGAGTGACAGCTTCTTTCAACTCATTCAAAGGGACCTTTGATGGATCCAGCTTTTGAAAGTCGTCTTCCCAGGTGGAGACAGCAATTTGCAGGATTCTTTTCTGCTTTCTCCGGTCTGCACTGGAGGCTTGAGGGTCGACCTCCATGTCGTAGATGAACTGGATAATATCTTTAGCAGCCGGAGACAACTCGAACTCTTCGGTTTCACGGTTTACCTCATCAGGGACAAGAGTTCCGGAGCTCTGAGAATCATCATCTAGATCATCAAGTAGGGGAAGATCAAACTGAGTTGAGGTTGTTGACCGAGATTCTCGGGATCCTAATCTACCATTGCGTCCAGGAGGAGGAGTATTTGGACTACAATAGAGATGAAGAACACTATCATCAGGTTTTGTAGGGGAACCAAGGAGACGTTCGTCGTCTACTGGGCCAAGGGGTAGAGGTTCTAACCTAGCAGCAAGGTTGGACAGCGGAGCAAATTTAGGATTCGGAGCAGAACGGAAAACCGGTGAGGACTCGGAAATTGGAGATGGTTCGGAGACTGGGTTAGGAGAAACTTCTCTTTCCAAGGAAGCTCGAGTGGAACTTCTAAATCTCAAAGGTCTCGAATTCTTGGCAACAGGTTTCCCTCTGCTTAGGGATCTCGATTGCCTGTACGGAGAACCACGAGACAGGAGACGGGCCCTCGAGGTAGGGTTTACATCAGGTGAATCAAACCGCACCGGGGTTCGGAACTCAGCCTCGTCAGCTAGAACAGGTTGAAGGTCCTGATCGAAGCCTTTCAGTGGAGGAGAGTGCCGGACTGCAGGCATATGCTTTACGTGCGAGGTTAGGTAGAGCGCTTAAAGGGTTTATTCAAGTGGCTTAGGTTCATGCCACTTGTCACTTTTCACACTTTTTCACTGTGCTCTAGGCCAAACTGGGAGTAGGTTACATACCCAGGTGGAGCTGGTAGGAAGCTTACAAACATAATGGACGAGCATCCAATTACCCTGGCGCACCTCTTTAATGCACGGACATTGACAAGATTCAAGCATGTATTTCAGGATAGGGTGTTTCATACAGCTCTAGTCGTGAACTGAAAAACAATAATAATCAGTCCCGACTAGTATAAAATCATTATTTATATAATATTCATAAAGTAATAAAGTTTATACAATTTAAGCCATTTATGGTTGCCCAGGATTTTATGATTACAAATGATAAATAAAAAGACACTTACAAAGTTGAACCGGCCAGGGGTTTGTAGCCGTAGGGTAGATTTCTATGGAGATCACTTGCTCTGCAGTCAGGTATGAGAATCCGGGACAAGACTAAAAAGGTAGAGTTGAATACTGGCTCCTTTAGTGCCTCTTCAAATCCTTTGCTTAAGTAACAACTTGCTCACATTAATAACAGGGACACGTATAACTCAAATTTGTACCTATCAAAGATCCGCAGGTTGAGCCTAGGATCGGTCTGTCCAGTAAAGGCTGTGAGGTATCAGGGAGATAGATGAGGTACAGGACGTGGTCCGCAGCTAGGGGGAGGTCATGAAGGTGTTCATGGGCCTCAGGAACTTGAACTAAATAAGGTAAACATTCAGCACAAGCCTGTCATATAACTCGAGGTTTATCATGTTATTCACCTTTATAATAACAGATGGCTGCACCAGTGGGTGAGGTAGAAGGAGTTGTTCGAGAATATGATCCAGGGAGAGCACAACAGGTACTGCATGCTCGAGCTGGAGGAGTAGATCACAACGGAATCCTAGGTGGGGTCCGCTGAGCACATCAACCAGAACACAGAAGCTCCGGAGTGTGAGGGTGTAGATGCGAGGCTATGGAGTAGCAACGAGGTTCAGTTTAATCCTAACATAAGCTTCGTTAGAATAAATAATGTGAGACTGTTAATGTTTAATAGTTAGGTTCAAAGGTTCAAAGATTCGAAGGTTCGTTTCACTAAAAGGTCACCTGGTATATATATCATTAGGCTGAGCCTTACGAGAGGAACATGGAGGAGGAGGTTTGTTCCCCAAGCATCGGCTTCCTGCTGAGTAGGATCAAGTTGGATTCGCTCGAGGCTATTCTAACTCAGGGTGATATCTAAAGTCCCATATATAAATCATCTGTGCAACAAAGACTTTGATTGGGAGGTAGACCAAAAGAAGCAACAATTATAAATATACAGATGGTTTATAAACCTTGATTAAATGCAACCTGGGCAACACTTCAATAGAATTGAATAGGATAATCAACCCATTCTAATTCTGAAAGATAAAAGATTAATGTTCAAACCGCTGAGGCTTAACAATGTTTATAAAACAAAAGCTGGCTAAACTTTTAGTTACGATAATTTTTCCAATAAAACTTTAAGTTATGATCTAAAACTCGTTACATATTTGAGAGCTCAGGGTAAATATATCAGAGTAAATATGGCTAACTGAGGATAAATATTCGAATATGAGAGTATAATCTTGAGAATAGTCCATTGTTCACGGTTTCATTGTTTATAAGAAGTGATGAGATTTTCTTGAATCAGCTGTCTTCTC
>Ga0102866_1000417_pt1 | contig 9653 bp, 11 predicted proteins | sample Colrivmeta1546A3_FD_78441 | JGI IMG/M metagenome (GOLD analysis project Ga0102866, IMG submission 78441) | Estuarine microbial communities from the Columbia River estuary - metaG 1546A-3 | ecosystem: Environmental > Aquatic > Marine > Intertidal zone > Estuary | place: USA: Columbia River Estuary... | reverse complement strand
CAAAGTATCTTTATACGGGTCATAAATTCGAGCCGATGTAGCGTTGGAAGGTATTAAATACACCCTGCCATCTGTCATTACAACACCACCTATGTATTGATTTGTTAATGCACTTACGGTTACTGCCGATGTAAACAGCGTGTCATTTATTATAGGTTGGTTAAATTTGATTAACTGCTTGCGATACTTTTCCCAATTTTCCGCACCAATATTTTGCCAATTAATTTGTGAATTGTCGCTGTTTACCAAACCGTTGGCAAGCCCATTGTCCAAGCCTGCCTGTAAGCCATTTACAGCACCTTCTTCAAGTATTCCATATGCACCGTTGGCAAGTCCGTTCATCTATTGATAGTCGTTTCCTGAAGCCTGAACCCAACAAGTTTTAGCAGCCGTTAAGCCTAAAGCTGAACCTACTCTAAGCACATCGTTTGGCATTAAAGGTAAGTACTGCCTACCTGCATTATCGACTGGCAAGCCTACTATGTTTGCGCCGTTTAAAAAGTCCACGTTGAAACGTGCGGCATTTGTGTTGCCTGAACTTGAAGGCACGTTTACCAAACCCAAAGGAATAACGGTTGAACCCCTTAATATCCAAACAAAAACGTTTACAGTTGCCGTGTCGTCCGTAACCGCTGTAAGGCTCATAACCCTACCACCTTTTGTGCCTGCTGTGTAAGCTGTAGCCCCGTTGGTATTGCTGCCAAGTGTTACTATATTAGAACTTGCTGCAATTACGCCTACGCCACCATTAGGTACGTTTGCAACTATTGGAATTTGACCTGCTGTTAATGACATATTTAGAAATTATAAAGTGATTTGAAACTTGCTACCATTGCGAACTCTATTTCGTCTGCCTGTGAAATATTGTTTATTTGTGTTTGAATGTTACTTGTTGCCCCATCTAGGTACTGAAATTCTGTATTGCTTACAGAACCATCGGCTATTTTGGTTGCATCTATACCAGTAGGTAAATCGCTTGCCGACAAGTCCTCACCAGCCGTAACCAAGCCATTCGCATCGTAGGTAATTTTCGTCTTTGTTGCTCCTGTGATAGGTGCGTTTGGTGTCAATTTCCCATTAAATGTACTCCAATCCGCACTACTCAAAGCACCTCTATTTGATGAAGAAGCCGTTGGTAGGTTAAATATATGCGTGTCGGTTGCACTGTTTATGCCAAAATCTGTTCCAGTTGAACCAACCGCAAAGTATTGCACCTGCTTTGTTAAGCCGTTGAGGGCTGTCAAACCTGTGGTAAATGTGGTAATGACTTGACATAGGTTATTGTCTTCTGTATGTAGCGTAATTGTGCGCCCACTTGCCGTAATGTAAACCCTAATAGCTAGTCTATCCGTTGCCAAAAGCACCGTTTCGGGAACTGCTAAGGGTGTAAAATAGCTGTCTTTTGTCGTGCCGTTGGTAATGCCTTCCGCAGAACTTTGACTGCTTGCAATTAATGTAAAAGTAATGCCGCTATATTTCAATAATTCTACATAAAACGAAGGCGAACCACCACTTGAACTTGCAGAAAAAAACAATTCAAAATTCCAATTGCCGCTTGGAATTAAAAGCTGTGAAGGGTCGTTTGCATCGGTTATAAATTGCGCTATTAAGCCATCTGTATTTCGGTTAAAGTTTGTGCCTGCACCCGTTATGGCAGTCTTGCTAAGTTCATAATAAGTAGAACCTCCAAAAGTGCCTTGATTGACCGAGCCGTTCAAATAGTAATTGACCGATGCACCACCACCACCACCGTTGGTTGGAAGGGTAGCTAAAACGCCATCCCCCCTTATGTATTGAGAAGCCGTTCCTGCACCTGTTACGGCTAATGTGCCTGCACCTGTTATTGGGCTGTTTGCTACATTAAAAGCCGAAGGCATGGTTAAGCCTACTGATGTAACAGTACCACCGCCACCACCGCCTGAACTGTTTATTACGTAAGGATCGGCAATCGTTCCGCTACCTGTTATCGTTACGTTTGTGCCAGCTTGAATTAAGCCTGCAATATCGCCTGCACTAATTAAAAGAAAATCGCCTTGCTCATTCAGAAAATAAGAGGCATTGCCACTATCCGAAATGCCAATGCAATCTTTAACGTCTTGGCAAGTTTTAATAACGTCTGAATTGCGTGGAGGCGTAACACATTTCGCATCGCCTTGTACGAATACTATCGTTTCGGTAATAAATGTAGCATTGGCTATATTTAGGTTTGAGCTACTCGCCTGTTTATAAATAAATGCATTCCAATTGCCCAACACGTTCAACCGTACTTCTCCAGCCAACGGGTCTGGAGCGACAGCGCCAGTGTCCACCACCTCAATAATAGGTTTTAATGCACTCCCTTTATTTTCGAATATAGAGTAGACTATATCGTTGTTGAATGGATTTACAAACTTAATTAAAAAATAGCCTAAGCTATTGTTATAAGTCAGTTTGACCTTCCTCGTACTGTTTTGAACGACGCTGAACATATTCTGAATCTAGTAAATCGTATAACTGTTTTTTCGGTTTCTTGGCCTTATAGCCTACACTTGTGATTTTAAAGCCGTATCCATCGGTACGCAAATCGCATCCACAATTATCGTAATAAGGGGAAAAGCATTCTTTGTTTTTAGACAGAAATATCTTCAAGTCTTGTTCATAACTTAAAGCATCCTGTTCTGCTTGCTTTATTAATTCGCCCAATCGTTTATCGCTTATCACATCGCTGTTGTCTTCTTTGTAGGTACGTAAACCTTTTTCGGTACTGTCTATATTGGCTGAATTTAAGAACCTAGAATAAGCACGAAAAGCCAGTGTCGGGGCAATCGCATCTAATAAGTTTTGATAATCGGTTTGGATTGTTTCGCTGTCAATTTGCGCCACTAGCTCCTCAAATAAATCTTGGCAAAGTAATGGCTTTATAAACCTATCCTGAGCCACCATGATTGCTCTCGTTAGCTTTTCCGCATCAATATCTAAGGCAATGTCCACCCACTCGTAAATGGTATCTATGCTGATTAATAACGTCCTGCAACTCATATTATGTAGCCTAAGTTTTTAAGTGCCAAATCTCTTTTATTGCCGCATTCGGTTTCGCCGTTCATTACAACCGCATCGGTCTCAAAATCTAACAAGCGATTAATTGCTGAAATAATTTGACCTGCTATCCTGTACTCTTTACTTCCCCATTCGTTTTTGTTTGTGTTTAGCAAGTGAAGGTTTCTTTGTATAGGTTGTTTGCTATACCCAAGCGCCTTGCAGCAATCGCTTTCCCCCCATGTTTGAAGCTCTTTATAGGTCATGTTTACAAGGCTGTGATACTCCCGATACCTTGCTGAAATTTCTTCTTTGCTTAAATTCAAAGGAGTGTCGAATAATTGCGCAAACTTGTTTAGTTGAGTTGCAATTACATCTGTTTGGGTAGGCTGTGCGGCCACTAATTCGACATCGTAATTATCCTGGATCCACAATCTTTTTTCCTCTGTGGTCAAAGCATTTAGTACATAGTCGGGCAAATCTACCACCAATGACAGCGGCCTGATTGTAATAGTGCTAACATCAAAAGGCACATTCCAATATTTCATCACATACTGCAATGCCCGTTCTAGGTCTCTTTGCGGCTCATTCACGTTTTGCTGCAGCATCTTAATTGCATTAATCAAAATGTTGTTGTTGCCTAGTGAAGAGCTTTGGTCGATACCGATTAAAACGGGGTGGACACCCACCGCCATGCAGATATTTTGCTGTACCTGTTTGATGAACGCTTCCGAGATTTTGTCGTTATAATTGTTGGGGAACGGAACGACTTTTGGCATAGAATCGGCATCCCTCGACCATGTAACCAATGCACTGCCAGCCGCTTCGCCACCTGTCATGGAGCGCAAATCTTCATCGAACTGCTCGCCAATTGTAGTAAACCTTTCGCCTTTTTCGTCCAATTGAATTTTTTCGTCGGGGTCGCCTATCATTTGGATAAGCACCGACTGATAAAAATTGTTATCAACTAGCCTTTCTCGATACGTTCCCGTTTTGGCATCGGCCACAATATCCTGCATGGCCGAATAGTAGTCGGGAACTGGATAAAAACGATTGTTTATTTTCGTTTCGGCAAACCAAAAAATCTGCCCTTTGTACAAGTCTTTTTCGGCGGCGTACTGCTCCGCTACTTTTGCAGGGTCGAATACATCATAAAACTTGGTTTGGTTTTTCTTAAAATCTGATAAGCCATAAAAAGGATTGACCGCTATTTTAGCGACGTTGCCTTTGTCGTCGGGTATCTGCAATCTACACGTTTCAAAAGGAATGTGTTTTATTTCAAGTATTTTGAAAAGTTGGTTGTATGTAATGTGAAGGGCAAATCCACGCAACAAAGTATAGTCTTCTACTATCTTTTTTAGGAGCGTGTCCATGCTTTCGCCCTCGCTGTTTACTTTTAATTTGGCAACCGCTTCATCTGCAAAACCATCGCCAGCTATGTATTTTTTTAACTTTGAAAGTGTGGCCGTGGAAACTGGAGAATCATAAACGGCCTCTGTAAGTCTAAGGGGAAAATCATTGGTTTTTCCGTATGGAAGTATATCGTTTGACTTGTCTTGCTTTGCGATGGGGGCAAGCCCTCGAAATAAATTATAAAAACGTGCTATTGACATCGATACCGAAGTTGTTCGGTACGAATTTAAACTTTTCGCTTTCTTCTGCCTTTATTTGTGCATAGGTTTGCAACATTTCATCCTGATTAAAATTCATTTTTGCACTACTGTTTCGGTATTTCCTATCAATATCGGCTCTTATTGATGTGAAATGGTGCATCAAAATTTCCGTTGTCGGGAATAAATGACTAATCAAATGGTTTGTCGTTCGGGTTGGGTCACAGTAGTATGGGTATTTCTGAAAGCCAATTTGCGTGGTGGTCTCGATTTTGTGAATAAATGGCACATAGTACTCTTCTAAATTTACCTTTGCCAGCAATGGGCTTTTTTCGTAGGCCTGAATGTAGCAGGCTGATGCATGGTAATTGTTTTTGATTATTTTTTTCCATGCGTTTCCGAATTGGAATGTGTCATAGTATTCGTCACAATCGAGAAATACAAAGTGGGTAAAGCCTAATTGCCTTGCTAGTTCTAAGCCTAAACTTCGCTTGTTAGTTTCGTTCTTACATCCATTTAGCCGTTCTCCTGTAATGGTAGGTTTAAACGCGATAATGTGTTGAATAAAGCCTTTTTCGTGCAATCTTAAGACTTCGTTTTTACCGCCTTCATAGTACTCCCCCCAGTTGCTTGTCGTTTGCACAACCGCTATCACCGTGTCCACTACGGGTAAAATTTGACGAATAGAACCTTCTAAAAGTTCTTCACCATCAAATACGTTAAAAATTGCCGCTAGTTTATTCATTACCATTTTCCTTTTATGCAATCACACTCTTTGCAAGCTGTTTTAGCCTTAATAACGCACCCACAAGCCGTGCAAATTCCTTTCTTATTGTAAGCACATTCCGAGCAAATATGCCGTCTATACCTAGTTATTTCGTTCGGCTTTTGAAATAGCCAATTAAACCAACCGCTTAAAATTCGATAAACAAAACGCCACGCCTTGCGCCAATGGCTGTTTTGGGATTGTTGTACCATGCCTTGTATTGTTTAAAATTAGCTTGCAAAGTAGGCTCTATCCACTCATAAGTGAAGTCTTGACCGTTATAACTGTCATAACCTAAATCTGAGTTCGGCACTACCCAATCATGTATGGCAATTATTCCGCTTTTGTCACTTTGACCTATGGCTTGCAATTCATCTATCAATGGGCAGTCGTTTTGCCAATGCGCATCTAGGAAAAAAAACACCTTCTTTTCTTTGATTTCAGATAGCACGTTATAAATTTCGGTGGCCGAACTGCCTAAATACTGCTTAACATTTTCGCATCCAATTAAATGCTGTTTTGCTTTGTCGAAATTTTCTTGCAAAAACTCGATGGTATAAACCTTATCAAACATTTGAGCAAAGCGTTTCGTACTGCCACCCAAATATGTGCCAGTCTCTACACATACCTTTATGCCTTTTTTGGCTTTGGTAATTTCCTGAGCCAGCGATTCATCGCCCTCAAACCCTTGTAAATTTCTTAGAATGTACTCCTGTGGCCTCATAATCCTTGTCTAAATAATAGTGAATGTTCATTGTCTTTATAATCTGCAACAATGCCGTTTGGTGGAAAAGCACAATCATATCCGCTTAAATGGTAAGCTAAACTTACGGCTGTTTGGTCTTGACGTGCATGCAAATAACGAGGGTCTGCGCTTCCATTTGCGTGGTCTCGTGGTGTATCAAATACACCTACATTGAATGCTTGTTCTACATAGTGCCAAAACTTTTGACCTTTGTCGGTAAGTAGATTAAAGCCAAAAATACACGTCCACATTTCGGGCAATAACTCCGCTTCATCTCGGTTTAATTTACCAAAAACCAAATCATTGTCATTGCATGTTTGCGCTAAATTATATCCTGACTGAATGAAAAACCCCCCATCATGGTTTAGTTTGTCCATCAATTCGTTTGGACTTCTTGTAAACCACAAAGAACAGTCAAGCCAAATAATGTGCGTATAGCCTTGTTCAATGGCTTTTTTTAAGGCATGGTATTTAATACGGTATGGTTTGCTAGTGTCCATATCTGCAAACGGTTCACGTGTAAATAACATTTCATGAGAGCACCCGTGATAAATCATTGACCTTTCTAGCCGTTCACTACCTTTTGGATACCATGCCCCAAAACCTGCATTAACAAAAGCACTTTTAATACTACAATCCATATTTTTGATTATGTGGAATTTTATTGGAATATCGGTAATGAAACAACGGTCTTTCGATGTTATACTCCTTAGTTAAAAACGTGTTAAGCCTGTTGGCATAATCCATATCTTCACCATATCGAATATCTTTAAAACCTGCTAAAATAGCTTTTGAACGTAGCACTGGGTTAAAATGGATTATCGGACGTACATAGTCAAAACCGTGCATGCGTTCCGAAATAGGATAGCCCAACCTATGCACCCATGTTTGCAAGTTATAACCGTTGGTAGTCATAAATCCATTTATGCCCATGCAATCGGCATCGGTAGCAATACCTTTGAATATTTCAGATACATACCAATTGTATGGCATATCGTCATCGTCAAAATATACTATCCATTTGCCCTGCGACAGTTCTAATAAGGCTTGCCTTTTTCGGCCAATGCTCATTTCTTTGCCTGTGCAATCGGTTAAAACTTCTAGGTTGTACCCTTTGCCGATACGGTGAAACGTAGCAAGCAGTTCCTTAAGCTGATTTGCTCTTTCGGGTATAGAACAAATTAAAATTGATAAATCAAAAGCCATTTTGTTTCATCCAATTAACGTGCGGTTGCGATTCTCTGCTTTGTGGTTTTGGTTTGTCTTTTGCCCATAAAGTATAGGCTTCTAAACCTTGATTCCATGTCTTGTCGTTTCGGTCGTTCAACTCATCCTTTGCGCTGCCACCTGTGGAATAGTGGTAGTGCTTTATCGTAATGTCGTTCCTGAACTGTAACCTGCCCTCAATTTCCGCTTCATGAGTTATGTGGGTATCTGCAAACATGTGGCTGTATTGCGGCGGGTAAATATAGCCTTTGTTTTGATAGTACACTGCCCCCATTATTGGCAAAGTTACTATCCAATTTTGCACCCCATCGTAAGTCTTTAACAATCCTTCCGCATCCACCGCATCACGAATTAAATCCAAATCGCATGGAATAGGGAAATCGTCTGACAAAGCTATTATTATATCGCTTTCTTTAAACTTTGACGATAGCACCTGAGCGGCCAAATTAAACGCTGAAATAGCTGTTTTGCTAGGTACTACCAATGTGGGCAAATGCCTGTAATCGTGCAACTGGTCGGCTTCTATGGCTACCGTATAGCTATCGCCCATACTTAACAACTGCGACCAGTTCCGGTACGTTTGTTCAGCCTGTGAAGCTCTACCACGACTTGCATGGATTATGTGAATATTTCTCATATATGCTTGCAAGTTACTTCTAGGTTTAAATTAAGCCAATACGAAAACATCCTTTCCAAAACAAAAGCGTGGAAAGGGTAGTAAGGTACGCCCATGTCGTGAACAAATTTGTCTCGTAAATTTTCATGAGTGGCAAACCGTTTTTCCTGATAAGGGTATCGGCTGTCTTTCCATATTGCTTGATACAATTCAGCGTTTTTTTTATCGCTCATCAACGCTATGCAAGGCTTCAATAATTCATTCACAAACCTTTCGTAAACGGTCGAACGTGCAAAGAAGGCATTTCTATACACTACAAATCTAAACGTCTCTAAAGGGTTGTATTCGTGTCCTAATAGCCTGAATAATTCACGAAAACAAACGTCAATGCCTTTATGAACTTTTTCGGCATGCAGAAACATTTGTGTATTGGTTTGATAGCCAAAAAACGACACTACATCGCTATCGCCAAAACTAGCTTCTATTTCCGCTTGAGTTATGGGCTTAAGTTCTTTATTGATAGTATCTGAAAAAAACTTGTGAGAAAGCACCGCAAAGTAATCGGATCCATAATGCAACCCTTTTTCGATAGCATCGACCATGACACTGTTCTCAAAAAAGGGAGATACGGTTTCACTATAATAAGTATCAGCAAAGCTAGCATCTATGTTAGCCTTGCTTTTTTCGTCAAACGCTATGCAAAGTGCTTTATAGTTTGCCACAACCTTTTAAATATTTTACTATGGCAGGTTTGATATTGCCCTTCCACTTGCAAACAGAACATGAAACATTTTCGTTTATTAGTTGGCCGTACATCCAACAAGCCTGCATGATTAGTTGCTGGCTTTCTTTATTGGCTTCACAACTTGCATCGTTAGGAATTTGAATGTAAAGGTTGTATAATTCGTCTGCGCTCATTGTTGCAATCGTTCGCACAAATATAGGCAAAAAAAATAGGAGGCAAAACCCCCTATCTTTCTAACTAATTACCCTTAACTATTTAAAACACACATGCAAAGATAATCAAAAAAAATAGGGAGCAAAACTCCCTACCTTTTCCAACTAAATTTTAAAACTATGAAAACTTAAATCAAAGCTACAATAAACTTTCGAGTTTAGCCTCGTTACCACCAGTCAAATTTAACCTTCTTGGCTTCTTCTTCTCTTGGCCTGTGAATGTCAAAGTGTCGCTCGTGTCGGTAGCAGCTTCCGTGCCTGATGTTTGTGCGTAGGCCGTTACCTCCATGCCATTCTCAAGACCATAAGCAAACCAGCCTCCGTTGTTATCTTTGTTGAAAATAACTACATCGGTAGTCATCAAGTCTTCAATTACGGAATCGTCGGCGGGTGTACTTGCATACAATTTGCCGACAAAAACGTGTTCAAAGAATTTGTTAGCACCTGCCTGAACAACTCCATTTACTGATTTGCTGTTGCCCCTTTTTTGGCCTACAAACTTGTAAACCTTAGTATAGGCATCCAAAACTATGTTAGTAATAAAACCGCTTGCTTCCGTATATGAAGCGATGTTGCTCAAAGAAACAGCGTAAAAGGTCTTACTTACACCCCCTACACTTTTCAAATTTGAACAGTCTATGGAGATACCTCCAGTTAATAAGCATTCTGCCATGTCGTTTGGTTTAAAAGGTTAAAGCCCCTATTTCTAGGGGCTGT
>Ga0102866_1000388_pt1 | contig 10032 bp, 10 predicted proteins | sample Colrivmeta1546A3_FD_78441 | JGI IMG/M metagenome (GOLD analysis project Ga0102866, IMG submission 78441) | Estuarine microbial communities from the Columbia River estuary - metaG 1546A-3 | ecosystem: Environmental > Aquatic > Marine > Intertidal zone > Estuary | place: USA: Columbia River... | reverse complement strand
TATGACAGCAAAACAGAACCAATGAGATTAGCAGCCTAAATGAAACCCTGATCCATCTTAACAAGGCTGCAAACTGGTCTAAAATCTAGGACCACCTCTCCCGGTGGATTGCGCAAATTTTGGACCAAGCCCATGCGGCGGACAAATTTCGCAAACGGATTGGGCGTGCGCATTTGCCTTATGGCAACGGGACCTTAGCTGCGGCTTGCCAGCATCATCCCAAACATCCGATGCCAATCCATTGCGATGCGAATTACCTTGCCAGTATGGAGGCCGTTATTCGTGGGCTCTTGGCACGGCAAACCCATGCAAATGCGTGATAATGCCTATCACAGGTTTGTTCTTGGCAATTCGTGACTATGTAAGTTAGGACAGTTGCTAAACGAAAGGACAGATTATGGCCGTATCACCACTCTCAATGAGCAAGTTGGACCCTGTCTGGGAGCGTATCCGCGTCGAGGCTGCTGAGGCCGTCGCCAAAGAATCGCTGATGGGCGGCATGGTGCATAGCAGCATTCTGCACCACGAAACCTTTGAGGCTGCACTTGCGCACCGTATCGCGATGAAATTGGCCTCGCCTGAAATGTCCGAGCAGATTTTGCGTGAACTGGCCGATGAGGCGATGGCGGCGGATGCGACTTTGGCAGCCTCCGCACGGGCAGATATCGTGGCGGTTTTGGACCGCGATCCCGCTTGCCAGCGGATGATCCAGCCACTGCTGTTTTTTAAAGGCTTTCAGGCCATTCAGTCGTATCGCCTTGGTCATTGGTTGTGGAAACAAGGCCGTCTTGATCTGGCCTATTTCATGCAGATGCGGATTAGCGAAGTCTTTGGCGTCGATATCCATCCGGCTGCAAGGATCGGCAAGGGCATCATGATAGACCACGCTCATTCCATCGTGATTGGTGAAACTGCGGTTGTCGGTGATAATGTGTCGATGCTGCACTCGGTCACGCTTGGCGGGACTGGCAAAGAGCATGACGACCGCCACCCAAAGATTCAGGACGGTGTTTTGATCGGGGCGGGGGCGAAAGTTTTAGGCAATATCGTGATTGGCCATTGCAGCCGCATTGCTGCGGGCTCAGTGGTGCTTGAGGCCGTGCCGCCGATGAAGACCGTTGCTGGCGTGCCTGCGCGGATTGTGGGCGAGGCGGGCTGTGCTCAGCCTTCCATTGCGATGGACCAGTTTTTCAAAGACCAACAATAACGCATTGATCTAAAAATAAAAAAGGCCGGGCGTAATGCTCGGCCTTTTTAGTTTTGATTGGCCTGCATTTAAGCAAGCATTGTCATCGGGTTCTCAAGATTGTCCTTGATCGCATTGAGCAAGTTCGCACCCAACGCCCCATCAATCACGCGGTGATCGACAGACAATGTGGTCGACATCACGATGCCAACGGTCAACTCACCATCAGCGCCAACAATCGGCTTTTTCACACCAGCACCGACGGCCAAGATGGCCGAATGTGGAGGGTTAATGATCGCATCAAAGTTATCGATGCCGAACATGCCGAGGTTGGAAATCGCGAAGCTGCCGCCTTGGTATTCATGCGGCGCAAGCTTGCGGTCGCGGGCGCGTGTGGCGAGATCTTTCATCTCGAAAGACAGAGCAGACAGCGACTTCATCTCGCTGTCGCGCAAGACTGGTGTAAACAAGCCACCTTCATTCGCCACGGCCACAGCTACGTCGGATGTGGTGAACTTCAAGGTGCGATCACCTGCCCAAACGGCGTTGGCTTCTGGCACTTGCTGGAGAGCAAGTGCACAGGCCTTGATGATGAAATCGTTGACCGACAGCTTGACGCCACGGCCTTCGAGTTGCTTGTTCAACTGGCTACGAAACTTCATCAGCGCATCAAGGTTGATGTCGCGGCGCAGATAGAAGTGCGGCACGGACTGCTTTGCTTCTGTCAGACGAGAAGCAATGATCTTGCGCATCCCGTCGAGTTTGACCTCTTCGAACGGACGACCTTCATACATCTTGATCACAGCATCAGATGACGGATCAGAGGCCATCGCAGTCGCTGGTGCAGCAGAGGCCGCAGCAGCTGGAGCAGCAGCCTTTGGCGCAGCAGTTGCGTTCTCAACGTCCGCTTTCACAATACGGCCATGCGGGCCAGAGCCTGCAATCGCGGAAAGGTCTAGACCCTTATCGGCCGCAATGCGGCGCGCCAATGGTGTTGCGAAAATGCGATTTTCGTCTTTGGCAGCAGAGGCCGCTGGGGCAGGGGATACCGCCGCCGCTGGGGCCGTCGCTTCTGCCTTTGGTGCCGCCGCCGCAGCAGGTGCCGCAGACACGGACCCAATGTCAGATGCGCTTTCGCCATCCTCCAACAACACGGCGATGACGGCGTTGACTTTCACGCCTTCAGTACCTTCCGCTATGACGATCTTACCGATGACGCCTTCGTCAACGGCCTCAAACTCCATCGTGGCTTTGTCGGTTTCGATTTCGGCCAGAATGTCACCAGAGGAGACTTTGTCGCCCTCTTTCACGTGCCATTTCGCCAATGTGCCTTCTTCCATCGTTGGCGACAGGGCGGGCATCAGAATTTCTGTAGGCATGCTCTTATCTCCTTAACGGTAAGTTACTTTTTTGCAGGCGTCGACGACTTCATCGACAGTCAACAGCGCGTGCTTTTCAAGGTTCGCGGCATATGGCATCGGCACATCTTTACCTGTCAGGGTGATCACAGGTGCGTCGAGATAATCGAACGCCTCTTGCATGATCACACCACTGATAAATCCACCGACAGAGCCCTGCGGCCAGCCTTCTTCAACTGTCACACAGCGGTTCGTTTTGCGAACAGATGCAAGGATGGTCTCGGTGTCCATCGGACGGATTGTGCGCAGGTTGATAACCTCAGCAGAGATACCATCTTCGGCCAGCTTGTCAGCCGCAGCCAAGGCATAAGTCATGCCGATACTGAACGATACGATTGTGACATCAGTACCCTCACGCTCGATCTTGGCCTTGCCAAACGGAATGGTGAAATCGTCGACATCAGGTACATCAAACGACTTGCCGTACATGATTTCATTCTCAAGGAAGATCACGGGGTTATTGTCGCGGATCGCCGTTTTCATCAAACCCTTGGCATCTGCCGCAGAATAAGGTGACACGACCTTCAGGCCCGGAATTTGCATATACCAAGCGGTATAATCCTGAGAGTGCTGTGCACCCACGCGTGCTGCTGCACCGTTTGGACCACGAAACACCATAGGTGCGCCCATTTGACCGCCAGACATATAAAGCGTCTTAGCGGCAGAGTTGATAATGTGATCAACGGCTTGCATGGCGAAGTTAAACGTCATGAATTCCACAATCGGGCGCAGACCAGCCATCGCGGAACCAACCGCGATACCCGCAAAACCATGCTCGGTAATCGGCGTGTCAACAACGCGCTTGGGGCCAAACTCATCCAGCATGCCTTGCGAAATCTTATAGGCACCTTGGTATTCGCCGACCTCTTCACCCATCAGGTAAACAGTCTCGTCGCGGCGCATTTCCTCGGACATGCCCTCGCGCAGTGCTTCACGCACAGTCATCTGCTTCATCTTGGTGCCTTCAGCCCAATCGGGGCTTTGTGGCACAGACGTTGCAACGGGCCCTTTCGCCTCGGCAGGTGCTTTTGCCGCAGCAGGGGCCGCAGCTTCCGCAGGTGCAGACGACGCAACAGCTGCAGACGCATCCTCACCGTCCTCAAGCAGCACAGCAATTGCAGTGTTCACTTTGACGCCTTCGGTGCCAGCAGCAATCAGGATCTTGCCGATGACGCCTTCGTCAACCGCTTCAAACTCCATCGTCGCTTTGTCAGTTTCGATTTCGGCCAGAATGTCACCGCTAGAGACGGTATCACCTTCTTTGACCAACCATTTTGCCAGTGTGCCTTCTTCCATTGTGGGGGAGAGGGCGGGCATTAGAATTTCAATAGCCATGTGTCGTAATCCCCTTACTGGTCTGCATAGATGTCGGTCCAAAGCTCTGACAAATCAGGCTCTGGACTGGTTTTCGAGAATTCGGCGGCATCGTTGACGATCGCCTTGATCTCTTTATCAATCGCCTTGAGGTCGTCCTCACTGGCGTGCTTTCCTGTCAGCAGCATATCGCGAACCTGATCGATTGGGTCACGCTCGTCTTTCATCTTTTGCACTTCTTCACGTGTGCGATACTTCGCAGGGTCAGACATGGAGTGACCACGGTAACGGTATGTTTTCACTTCCAAAATGTAGGGGCCTTTGCCAGAGCGGCAATGTGCAACCGCACGCTCGCCCGCAGCCTTCACGGCCAGAACATCCATGCCGTCCACTTCTTCACCAGGGATTCCGTAAGCGGCACCGCGCTCCCACAGGGATGGGGACTTGGTGGAACGCTTAACGCTCATACCCATCGCATATTGGTTGTTCTCGATCACAAAGACGACGGGCAAATCCCAAAGCTCGGCCATGTTATATGTCTCGTAAACCTGACCTTGGTTTGCAGCACCGTCACCAAAATAGGCGAACGTCACGCGGCCATTGCCCAAGTATTTGTCAGCAAACGCCAGACCCGCACCAAGAGGGACCTGTGCTGCAACAATGCCGTGGCCGCCATAGAAATGTTTCTCTTTCGAGAACATATGCATGGAGCCGCCTTTGCCTTTTGAGTAACCGCCGGTACGGCCTGTCAACTCGGCCATCACACCCTTTGGGTCCATGCCACAGGCCAACATATGGCCATGGTCACGGTAAGAAGTGACGCGCTTGTCGCCTTCCTCTGCTGCGGCTTCCAGGCCCACAACAACGGCTTCTTGGCCGATATAAAGGTGACAGAAACCACCGATGAGGCCCATGCCATACAACTGGCCCGCTTTCTCTTCAAAGCGCCGGATCAACAGCATTTCACGGTAATGTCCCATTAGCTCTTCAGCTGAGACGTTCGGTTTGGCATCTGCCTTTTTGGCTGACATGCATTTCCTCCAACGCGAAAGTAAATTTAGTTTAGTATTAAACTATCTTTACACGACTGCCAAAGGAATTGCGAGAGCCAATCTTACGCCAAGTCAACCAGTAAGATTATAGGAGGGTTTCGCCTAGCGAATAACGATCTCATCTGCGCGGATCAGACCAAGCACATCGCGGGCTTGCTGGTCCAAAAGGTCGAGATCGAGGTAGGTATCAGAGAGGCGGTGCGTCAGGTTTTCCATCCGCGTCACTTCAGCCTGAACCAACACCAGCTCATCTTCCAACGCGCGCTTCTCGGCCAAGATTTCACTACGACGGAATACGCCATAGTCACCTTGCACGGCGGCAAAGGTGAAATAGAGGCCCAACAAAATGGCCCCTCCGAAATATAACAAAGTGCCCATCGCGGGGCGGCTGCGTTTGATCATTGTTCTGCCTCACTGTCACCTCTTGCGGGTGACTACCCAAGAGAATCGCATATTTGATTCGCCTTAGGAATCCCTTTCGTAACGAATTCGCCAGAAAATGAGCAAAGTGAGTCTTTTATGCGATAGAGGCCTGATAGATCGCGTCGATCGTGCCCGCGATTGCCGCGTTGAACTCATCATCTGATTGCTGGGCGGACAGACCTTCGGTCAATGCGCGTGAAAAGCTGGCGATGATGCCTGCGTTCTTTGCCAATCGCGCATTGGCCTCATCGCGGGAATAGCCACCAGAAAGGGCCACAACACGCACAACACGTGGATGGGCAACAACTGGCGCGTAAATACCAGCCACCTCTGGCAAGGTGAGTTTCAACATCACATGGCTGTCAGCAGGCAGCGCGTCGAGGTGCTTGAGCACGGCACTCAGTAACAACTTTTCGGCGTCAGCCTTATCCGCGATGGAAATCGTGATCTCTGGTTCAATGATCGGCACGAGGCCAGCGGCAACGATTTGTGCACCAATTTCAAACTGTTGCGCTACAATCGCCTCGATGCCTGCTGCATTGGCCGCACCAATGACAGAGCGCATCTTGGTCCCAAACATGCCCGCCTTCACGGCACGCGCCAAAAGCGTATCGAGTCCGTCGATTGGTTTCATTAACTGTACGCCGTTGTGCGCGTCCATCAGGCCCTTATCGACCTTCAGGAACGGAACAACGCCTTGATCGTTCCAAAGCGCTTGTGCGGCAGGTTTGCCGCCAATCTCGCGGTCCATCGTCATTTCAAACAGGATCGCGCCGACGACTTTGTCACCTGTAAAGGCGGGGGCATTCACAATGCGGCTGCGCATCTGGTGCATCAGGGCAAACATCTCGTCGTCATTGGCGTAAGCGTCGCCGTTGATGCCGTAGAGAGCGAGAGCCTTGGGTGTGGAGCCACCACTTTGGTCGAGAGCGGCGATAAAGCCTTTGCCGTTGCGAACTTGTTCAAACTGCGCTTGATCGACCATAATAAAAGGCTCCTGTGAATTTCCCATAGGGTGTTCATAGGAGTCTGATATTGTTTACACAATTATGGTTACGCTACCGTTAGCGCAATCAAGTGTTGAGTGCGGCAACGCCGGGCAGCTCTTTGCCTTCCATCCACTCAAGGAACGCACCGCCAGCCGTGGAGATGTAGGTAAAGTCGGCCGCAGCACCTGCTTGGTTCAGCGCCGCTACCGTATCACCGCCTCCAGCAACCGAAATTAGCTTCTTCGCTTTGGTCAGTTTCGCGGCGGCCAGCGCCGCTGCATTCGTCGCCGCATCAAAGGGTTCAATCTCAAACGCGCCAAGCGGGCCATTCCAGATCAATGTCTTCGCGTTGGCCAAAACGCCCTCAATATAGGCAACCGTCGCAGGGCCCGCATCCAAGATCATCGCATCCGCAGGGCAGGCGTCAGGGGCGACAGTTTCGCTTGCCGCGCCCGCCTTAAATTCACGCGCCACAACGATATCGCGCGGCAGGATGATTTCACAGCCAGCAGCCTCGGCCTTCGCCAAAATCTCGCGCGCCGTGTCCGCCAGATCATGTTCGCAAAGGGATTTGCCAACATTGATGCCTTGCGCCGCAAGGAATGTGTTTGCCATGCCGCCGCCAATCACCAAATGATCGACCTTGCCAACAAGGTTACCCAACAGGTCCAGCTTTGTGGACACCTTCGCGCCACCAACAACAGCAACAACAGGCCGCTTGGGCTTGCCTAAAGCAGCCTCAAGCGCGCTGAGTTCCTCTTCCATCAAGCGACCCGCGCACGATGGGCGCAGCTTTGAAATCGCCTCGGTGCTGGCGTGGGCGCGGTGGGCGGCAGAAAACGCATCGTTCACGTAGACATCACAAAGGGTGGCTAAGCGCTTGGCGAACTCAGGGTCATTGGCCTCTTCACCGGGGTTAAACCGCAGGTTTTCAAGCAACAAAACCTCGTCATCTACCATTTCCTTCACCGCATCGCGGTAATCGCTATCGGCGAATGTGACAGGCACACCCAGCTCTTCGGCCACAAATGGCGCGATGTGGATCAGGGACATTTCCTCGACGACTTTTCCCTTTGGGCGACCGTAGTGGGCCATCAAGATGACCTTACCGCCAGCGTCCTGAATGTCGTAAACCGTGTCGGCAATGCGGGAAATACGGGTCATGTCGGTCACGACGCCATTCTCCATCGGCACGTTAATATCCACACGGACCAGCACGCGTTTGCCGTTGAGGTCCATATCGTCGAGTGTCTTCCAAGCCATTTGCATCTCCAAGCGAGCAGAATTTTGCTCTTCATTGCGGCAGATGGGCTGCTAGGTCAACCTCGCGCCTTGGCAATCACGGTTTTGCGCCATATGTAGCTGGGCAACGCGATATATAAAACAGGAGCCCATCATGGCCGATATTACAGATCCAGAGAACACAATCATCATGACGTTGAAAGACGGCGATGTGATCATCCAGTTGCTGCCAGATGTGGCCCCAGCTCACACAGCCCGCATGAAAGAATTGGCCCGCGCAGGCGCCTATGACAACGTGGCCTTCCACCGCGTCATCGACGGCTTCATGGCGCAAACAGGCGACGTGCAGCACGCGAACATGGAAAAAGACTACAACCCTGGCCGCGCTGGCACAGGTGGGTCCGACTTGGGCGATGTGAAAGCTGAATTCTCTAAGGTGCCACACGCACGCGGTTCCTTGGGCGCTGCACGCTCTGCGAACCCAGATTCCGCGAACTCCCAGTTCTTCATCAACTTCAAAGACAACGATTTCCTGAACGGCCAATACACCGTTTACGGCAACGTGATCTCTGGCATGAAGCTTGTAGACAACATCGCAAAGGGCGAGCCACCTGCGAACCCTGATCGTATGATCTCTGTTAAGGTTGCCGCAGATGTTTAAGCTTGCAGCAGTGATGGCTCTTGTTGCGGGCCCAGCATTTGCAACAGGCCTTGAGATTGACGTCGGAGGCGAGGCCAATGGCACAATCAAGATCGACCTGTTTGAGGATACAGCACCGCTGCACGTCGCTCAGATTGTGGCGATTGCGCAAGCTGGTGACTATGACGGCGTGGTGTTTCACCGTGTGATCGAAGGTTTCATGGCGCAAACGGGCGACGTGGAATTCGGCAAGGGCGAGGACACATCCCGCGCTGGTATGGGCGGTTCAGCACTACCTGATATCCCAGCCGAGTTCTCCGACAAGCCGTTTGCGCGTGGCATCGTCGGCATGGCGCGTAGCCAGAACCCCAACTCTGCAAACTCGCAGTTCTTCATCATGTTCGATCAGGGTGATTTCTTGAACGGTCAGTACACCGTCGTTGGTGAAGTCACCGAAGGCATGGAGATCGTTGATCAAATCAAGCTTGGCACGGGTGGCAATGGCGCCGTTGTTGGCGCGCCTGACAAAATGGTTGCCGTACGCGTTACCGAATAAACCATTTCACCTAGCCCTCTCACAGTTTCGCGAGGGGGCTAGGCGACACTACCCTGCATCGTCACACTCCGACCAAATGATCGGAGAGACCCATGCGCCTATTTCCCCTTATCGCCAGCTTTTGCCTCTCGGCCAGCCAAGGGCTGTCTGATCCTACGTTTTGGGTACATGAATGGCCAAACACCGACTTTGAGACCACAAGCGTTACCAGCTGGGTCGAAATTCTCTCGGGTGGCCCTGCGAAGGACGGCATTCCCGCACTCAACGATCCGACATTTCACACGGTGGCAAATGAGACCGCGTTACAGCCCCGCGAACCTGTCATCACCCTTGAGATCGCAGGCGAGACGCCCCGCGCTTACCCGATCCGCTACCTCACATGGCATGAGATCGTGAATGATACCGTGGGCGGCATCCCCGTCGCCGTCACTTTCTGCCCGCTGTGCAATTCAGGGATCACATTTGACAGACGCACCACAGCGGGCACGCTGAGCTTTGGCGTCTCTGGTAAGCTGCGCAATTCCGATATGATCATGTTTGACCGCGAGACTGAAAGCTGGTGGCAGCAGGCCATCGGCGAGGGGATTGTTGGCAAGCTCACAGGTGTGGAACTGGAAACGCTCCCGTCATGGATGGAAAGCTGGGAGACATTCCAGATCCGCAACCCCGAAGGGTTGGTCATGGATCAACCTAATTTTTCCCGCGACTACGACGCGAACCCCTATGTGCAATACGACAGCTTGCACCGGCCATTCCTTTATTCTGGCGAACTACCGCCCCACGATATCCCCGCGCTGGCCCGCGTGGTGCGTGTCGGAGACCGCGCTTGGCCTTTGACGCGATTGGCCGAAGAGGGGACGGTTACCCAAGCAGGTATCACGCTCACCTGGGTCTCAGGCCAAGCCTCCGCGCTCGATGATGCCCGCATTTCAGACGGCAAAGACGTCGGCAACGTGCGCGTGCAAGACGCAGCAGGAAACGACATCGTCCATGACGTGATGTTCGCTTTTGCGTTCCACGCGTTCTGGCCGAAAGGTCAATGGATGACCCGACCCAACTAGGCTTGACTTGCGGCCCGCAGCCCTGTCCTTTGCGGCCATGGACCGTAAACCTCAAATAGATACATTCGGCGCAGTTGCCCTCACAGGCTTTGCGCTTCTGCTGGCGTTTAACCAAGTGGTGATCAAGGTCACCAATGGCGGGCTGCAACCG
>Ga0102866_1000376_pt1 | contig 10172 bp, 10 predicted proteins | sample Colrivmeta1546A3_FD_78441 | JGI IMG/M metagenome (GOLD analysis project Ga0102866, IMG submission 78441) | Estuarine microbial communities from the Columbia River estuary - metaG 1546A-3 | ecosystem: Environmental > Aquatic > Marine > Intertidal zone > Estuary | place: USA: Columbia River... | reverse complement strand
ATGTCATCGCATCCCTACCTCAAGACAGTTTCTTCAACTCGCCGGTGCTGTCGCCGAGCTGGACGTCGCGGATGTCCATGCGGTTGAGCATGCTGACCCAGAGATTGTTCAGCGGGGTCTCCTTGGGATACACGATGTGACGGCCCTGGCGGATCGTACCACAGCCCTTGCCGGCGAGCAGGATCGGGAGGTCGTCATGATTGTGACGGTCGCCGTCGCCGTTGCCGGAGCCGTAGACGATCATGGAGTGATCGAGCAGATTGCCGTCGCCTTCCTTCACGGACTTCAGGCGGTCGAGGAGGTAGGCCAGCTGGGTGGCGTGGAAGACGTTGATGTCTTTGATCTTCGACAGCTTCACCGGATCGTGGCCGTGGTGGGAGATGCTGTGGTGGCCGTCGCGCACGCCGATGAACGGGTACGAACGGTTGGAGCCTTCGTTGGCCAGGACGAACGTCGCCACGCGGGTCGTGTCGGTCTGGAACGCGAGGAGCAGCAGGTCGGCCAGGAGGCGCAGGTGTTCGGCGTAGCTTTCCGGGATGCCGCGGGGCGTGAGGACGCCGACGGGCAGCTTGGGCTGGCCGGACGTGCCGGATTTCTGGATGCGCACTTCCATCTCGCGCACCGCCGTGAAGTATTCGTCGAGCTTGCGCTGGTCGTCGGCGCCGAGGCGCACGTTGAGCTCGCGGAAGTCTTCGCGCACCGCGTCGAGGACCGACTTGCGCTGCGCGTCGCGCCGCTGGCGTTCGAGGTCGGTGCCCGAGCCGAAGAGCCGCTCGAAGATCAGCTTCGGGTTCACTTCCTTGGGCATCGGCTGCGTCGCCGAGCGCCAGGAGATGTTGGACTGGTAGATGCAGGAGTAGCCCGAGTCGCAGCCGCCGGCGAGCTTGCTGGCTTCGGTGCCGATCTCGAGGGAGGCCAGGCGCGTGCGTTCGCCGATGCGGGCCGCGGCGAGCTGGTCGGCCGAGACGCCGGCGCGGATGTTGGCGCCGTCGGTCTTGCGGGGCTGCGCGCCCGTGAGGAAGGCGGACATCGCGCGCGCGTGGTCGCCGCCGCCGTCGCCGTTGGCGCGGGCCTTATCGGCGGTGAGGCCGGTGAGCACCGAGAAGTCGGCTTTGTGGGCCGCGAGGGGCGCGAGGATCGCGGGCAGCTTGGAAGGCAAGGACCCTTCGTTGCCGACGCGCCAGCCGTCCATGTTCACCCCGTTGGGGACGTACAGGATCGCCATGCGGTTCGGCGCGGCCTGCTTCGTCGGCGTGTTGCCGGCGGCCCAGCCGGTCTGGAGACCCATCGCCTCGAGCCACGGCAAGGCCATGACGGCGCCGAGACCCTTGAGGACCGTGCGGCGGGGAAGGAGTTCGGTCTTCATGACGGGGGTGATTATTTCTTAAGAGGTTCCGACCCGGATTCAACCTGCGAAGTTCCCCGGCGGAGGCGGAAAGGGTCGCTCTGCACCACCCCCAGGACCAGGGCCGAGAAACGTCCGTCGACCTTGAGGGCCGCTTCGGTGATCTTGTCGACCGCCGGACCGTCGTAGTAATCGAGACCGCGACCGAGGCCGAACGTGAGCAGCTTCGAGGAGAGATTGCGGACCACCTTTTCCTTGTCGGCAAGGAGGAGCTTCTTCAGCTCGCCCGCGCCGGCGAAGGCGCGGCCGTCGGGCAGCTTGCCGGCGGGATCGATCGGCTGGCCTTCGTCGGTCTGGCGGACCTGGCCGACCGCGTCGAACCGCTCGAACGCGAAGCCGATGGCGTCCATGCGCGAGTGACAAGAGGCGCAGGCCGGATCGGCGCGATGCTGCTCCATGCGTTGGCGGAGGTTACCCTTGAGCTGCTGGCCTTCGAGGGTCGGGACGGAGGGCGGCGCGGGGGGCGGCGGCGAGCCGAGGATCTGCTCCAGGATCCACTTGCCGCGCTTCACCGGGGACGTGCGCGTCGGGTTGGAAGTCGCCGTGAGGATCGACGCGTGCGTGAGGATGCCGCCGCGCTCGCCAGGCGGGAGCGTCACGCGGATGAACTCGCTCTGGCCGCGACCGCGCGAGAATTCGCCGGACAGGCCGTAGAACACCGCCAGGTTGCGGTCGACGTAGGTGAAGTCCGCGTCGATCAGGTCGAGCACGCTGCGGTCCTCGCGGACGATCTCGGCGAAGAACAGTTCCGTCTCCTTGATCATGGAGGCGCGGACCGCGTCGTTGAAGGCCGGGAACATGGCCGGATCGGGCGAGACCGCGGACAGCTGGCGCAGCTGGAGCCACTGCAGCCCGAAGCCTTCGGTCAGGTAACGGGAGCGCGGGTCCTTGAGCAGGCGGCGGGTCTGCGCCTCGAGGTTGGCCGAAAGCTTCTTCGCGTAGGCCAGCTGGAAGAGTTCGTCGTCGGGCATCGAACCCCAGAGGAAATAGCTGAGGCGCGAAGCCAGCGCGAATTCGCTGATCGGATGCGCGTCCTTGGCCGTCGGGGTCTCATCCTGTTCGGCGCGGAAGATGAATTTCGGCGAAGCCAGCACCAGGGCGATCATCGCCTGCGCGCCGGCTTCCCAGCTGCCTTTGGCCTTCTCGGCGTCGAGGAACACCTTCACATAGCGATTGAGCTCGGCGGGGGTGGCCGGACGGCGGAAGGCGCGGCTCACGAAGGAATTCGCGACCGCTTGGGCGCGGGCCGTACCGAACTTGGTGCCGATGACCAGGGCCAGGCGGCGCTGGAGTTCCGTGCGCGTGTCCTTCGGGCCGAGCAGGCGGAGGCGGAGGCCGGAGAGCGTGCGGGCGTTGCCGGTGATCTTCGCCGGCGGATTGAGCCACTTCAGCGTGAAGTCATGCGGGCCGGCCGTGAGGGTCACCTTGGCCTCGGCGACCTCGGACTTCTTCACCTGCTTGAACTGGTAAGCGCCGACTTCGCGGCCGTCGACGAGGAAGGCGACCTTCGGGGGCGGGTCGCCGGTGGAGCCCGTCGAACGGAGGCTGACCGAGATCACGTAGTCGCCGTCGCGCGTGGCCGTCATCGGACCCGTGAGGGTCGGGGCGGGATCGAAGAAGCGCTGCTGGCTCTCGCGTCTGCCCTTGGGCGACATCTCGATCATCGCGAGACCCGTGCCTTCCATTTCGCCGGCCTTGTCGGGCATCGCCTTGGCGGCGATCGCCTCGCCGACGGACAGGAACCGCTCCAGATGGACCGGCGAGAACGTCAGCACGTCGCCGATGTTGTCGAAGCCATAGCCCGTGTCGTCGGCCGGGAAGTCGGCGGAGAAATTCTCGTCGAGGAAGCAGAGGTCGCGGATGGTCTGATTATACTCCGCGCGGTTGAGGCGGCGGATGGTCACGTCGCCCGGGTCGGGCTTCGCCTTGGCGATGGCGGCGGCCAGGAGCTTGTGGACGGAAGACTGGAGGGCCTCGACCTCGGCGGGCGACGGGCGGGTCTTCTTCTTCGCCGGGGGCATCTCGCCGGAGGTGACCTGGTTGACGACTTCGCGCCAGACGCGCTGATCGCGGAAGAAGCGGGAGTCGTCCTTGAAGGCCTCGAGGTTGAGGTGGCCCTTCTCGAGTTCGGCGTCGTGACAATCGTAGCAGTACTTTTCCAGGAACGGTACGACGTCCTTCTGGAAGTCTTGGGCGGCGGCCGGCGCGACGGAGGCGCAGAGGACCGCCCCAAAGACCGCGAAAGTCAGGGTCGGCCGAACCATGCGGAAGGCCAAAGGCAGCATCTACCAACAGACAAAACCACTAGGGTAAGGTTGCAAACCAAAGGCCTAATCCGTCAAAAAACTGTCAAAACGGAGTAAAACTCCTAACTATTTCTACGACAACAGATTATGAATATTAATCGGGGATTTTGGGTTCTTTCGGGCGGCCGAAAGAGCAAAACCCCTCATGAAAGCCGATAATACCTCGATTTAAGGCCTCTGGCACCCCAAGATTAGGCACTAAATCGGCAACCTAAGCCTCGGCTTGGTGTTTCACAGATACCCCCTTCCCTATTAATAAAATGCGTCCCCTTACTCGACCCACTTCCGCCCTGCTCATGGCGGGGATCCTGGGCGGCCTGCCGGCGTTCGCCTTGGACCTCGAAGGCCTGACCAAGAACTCGCCGTTCGGCGGCACCGGCGCGGCGACCGGACCGGGCGCGGCCCCGAGCTCCTTGGAGTTCCGCGGCATGTACCGCGAAGACGGCGTCAACTACTACAGCATCTACAATACCCAGACCAAGCAGTCGAGCTGGGTGGCCGAAGGCGAAGCGCCTTCCACGAACGTCCCCGTCGTCGTCAAGGGCTTCGATGCCGTGAACGAGACCCTGAACGTCGACAACGGCGGCCAGCCTCAGCAGATGGCGCTGCACCAGGCCGTCGTCATGACTTACAAAGGACCGAGCCCGGCGCAGCTCGCGGCCGTCTCGGCGGCGGCGGCGCCTTCCACGAGCGTCGGCGGGCCCACGATGGGCGGCATGCCGCAGAACCTGACGCCTGAGCAGGTCGAAGCCTTCCGCCAGCAGATGCGCGATCGCTTCAGCAAGTCCGGGCAGGGCAGCAACGGCAGCAACGACGGTCGTAGCCGCGGCCCGGACGTCGGCACCAGCAGCAAGTCGAACAAGAACGCCGCGCCGGTCCCGACCAATTCCAGCAAGCCGCCGAAGACCCCCAAGGTCCGCTGATCTTTCCTCCATGACCACCGTCCAGAAAACCACCGCCCGCCGTCTGCGCAAGGGCTTCACCCTGCTTGAGATCCTGATCGCCGTCGCGATCGTCGGCATGCTCGTCGGCCTCGCCGTCACGAACACCGACAAGATCCTCGGCCAGAGCCAGGAAGGCGTCGCCAAGCTCTTCGTCAACGAGTCGCTCAAGACCTCCCTCGTGCGTTACCGCATCGACAACGGCGACTACCCGTCGACCGAAGAAGGCATCAAGGCCCTGATCAGCGCGCCGGAAGGCAAGTCGGACAAGTGGCGCGGACCTTACATGGAAGCCAAGGGCGGGCGCTCGCCGCTCGACCCGTGGAACCAGGAATACCAGTACCGCTACCCGGGCACCAAGAACACCGAGAGCTACGACCTGTTCTCGTCGGGCCGCGACAAGAAGCCGGACACCGAAGACGACATCGGCAACTGGTGAAGTCGGACGCGCAGCATCGATCCGGCCAGCCGGAGCGCCGCGGCTTCACCTTGCTGGAGACGCTGCTCGTCCTCGGCCTGATCAGCATGCTGGCGGCCGTGCTCGTGGGCGGCTCGGCGCAGCTCCTCAAGGGCACCGCGCGTTCGGATCCGGAAGACGCGCTCATGGCGATGCTGCAGACCTTGCGTCGGCAGGCCGTCGAGCGCGGCCAGATCCTCGAGCTCTTTCCCGGAGAATCGTCCGACGAAGACGGCCCCGATTTCACCTGGCTATTTGAGAACGCCCCGGAAGACGCCGCCCCGCACGAGGAGAAACTCCCCAAGGTCGAAGGCGTGTCCGTGAAGATCCTCGCGCCCGAGACCATCGGGGCGATCCTGCTCGGCGGCGTGGCGTCGGAGGAGCCGCTCGCGCGCCTGCGCTTCTACCCGGACGGCACGTGCGACCGCGTGCGCCTGGACATCCGCCGCAACGAGGAACGCCGCCTCGTGCCCATCGACCCCCTCACCTGCGCGCCCTTGCCGGCCATCGACGCCAAATGAGACGCCGCGGCTTCACCCTCATCGAAGTGCTCATGAGCCTCGCGATCTTCGCGCTGGCCGCCGTGAGCCTGGGCGCCGCGTATTCGAACGTCCTCATGAGCCGCCTCGCGCTCAAGCAGGACGAACAACGGCTCGACGACCAGGCCCGCTGCCGCGCGGCGCTGCTCGAGACCCCGGGCTTCGACGACGTCGAGACCGGCGGCGAGATCCACCTGCCGGGCGGGCGCACCGCGACCTGGCAGGGCAAGATCGAAGCGACCTCCGTGAGCGACCTCTTCGCCGTGCAGCTGACGGCCGAGATCGAACCGCCGGACGGCGGCGAAGCCGAAGAATTCACCGAGACGCGCATGCTCCTGCGCCCCACGTGGTCGATCCCCGCGGACCGCCAGAAGATCCGCGACGAAGCCCGGCAGCGGCTCCTGCAGGAGCGCGGCTACCAGGAAGCCGACGGCAACTCCGCGTTCATCAGCGCGCCCACGCGCGGCAAGAAACTCGTCCCCTCCAACCCCGGCGCCAAGGGCGCGGCCGCGCGGCCGCCGGCCTCGACCGCGCCCGGCGGCAAGAACAACGGCGGCAAGGGCGGCGCGCCCGGCAAAGGCGCCCCGCCTTCCCGGGCTCCGTCCCCGGCGGCCGCGCCGCGTCCCGCCCAATGAGCCGCGCCCGACTCCATCGCGGCTTCTCGCTGCTCGAGATGCTCGTCTCGCTCGCCTTGCTCGGGATCCTGATGGTCACGCTCAACACCTTCCTGTTCTCGATGAGCGAACTATGGGGCGGCGGGCGCGACCAGCGGCTCTTCGACCAGCACTCGCGGGCGGCGACCGCGCTCGTGCGCCGGGCCTTCGCGGAAGCGACGCTCGGACCAGGCGCCTCGGGCGTCGGGCTCAAGGACGTGGACAACGGCGCCGGCACGACCGAGCCGCGCCTCGGCTTCCTGCTGCCGGACGCCGGCCGACTGGCCGACTGGCCGGAAGCGCCGCTGCCCGACGTGGACTTCACGATGTTCGTCGAGGAAGGCCGCGGGCTCGTCTTCCAATGGCAGTCGCGGCTCGAGCTCGAACGCGACATCACCGACCGGCATGAGACCGTGATCAGCCCCTTCGTGACCGGCCTGAAGTTCGAATACTACGACCCCGAGCTCCGGGAGTGGACCATCGAGGACGAGCCCGTGCAGGAGGCCGCGAGCACCGCCTGGCGGAAACCCGCGCGCGTGCACCTCGTCTTCGAACGCGGTTCGCTCAAGACCACCAAGGTCCTCGACCTCCCCATCAAGCGCTCCGGCGCCACCGCCCCATGAAGCGTCGTCGCGGCTCCGTCATCATCGTCGTCCTCGTGCTCATCACGCTGGCCTCGCTGCTGCTGGCGCGGTTCATGGAGGACAACTCGCTCGAACTCTCCATCGCCACGCACGAAGCGGACCGCCGGCGCCTGCGGGCGGACGCGCAGAGCGAGCTCGAGCTGGCCTTGGCCGTCATCGCCGAGATCCGTTCGATCGACCTGAACAAGGTGCACGCCCCGACCCAGGGCTTCGACGACCCGCACGCCTACGCCGGCTTCCCGCCGCGCGACGGCCTGACGGTGCAGTTCGATTACGAGGACGAGTCGGCCAAGCTGCCGCTGAGCGTGCTCACCAAGAACGACCTCATCCAGCTCCTCTATTCCCTCGGCATGGAGCAGCGCGACGCCGAGCGCGTCGCCGACGCCATCGTCGCCTGGCAGAGCAAGTCCTACGAGTCGCTCGAGGAAGAAGCCTCGGACGCCGCGTACCAGCGCGCCACGCTCTCCTTCCGTCCGGCGCGACGACCGATCCGCAGCTTCGAGGAGTTCCGCAACATCGGCGTCGCCAAGGAACTCTTCTTCGACGAACGCGGCCGGGCCACGCCGGTCTTCCAGGCCTTCAAGGCGTGCGTGAGCCTCTACACCTTCCCGCAGGCCAACATCAACACCGCCTCGGACGCCGTCCTCCTCTCGCAGGGGCTGGACGAGAACCAGCTGGCGCTGATCCGCGAGCGGCAGGCCGAGATCGGCCGACGCATCGTGGGCACCCCGCCCTACTTCCGCGTGACCAGCGAAGTGCGCCAGCTCATCGGCGGCGGGGCGAACCTCGCCAAGTTCGACGACGAGATCATCCTCATGTGGGTGCGCGTGACCGTGAAGGAAGGCCTCGCCAAATGCCGGGTCAGCGCCCTGGTCGCCATCCGCGAGGACGTCGCCTACCCCAGCGCGGCGGCCAACCCCGACACCAATCCGGACATCGGCCTCACCGGCCGGGCCCCCACGGCGACGACCCCACGAACGACGGGAACCTCGACAGCCGCCCCGCGGTCCACTACGAGAACACCCACCCCTTACCTCACCCCCGGCATCGAACCGCCCGCCAACCTGGGCAAGTCGACCATGAGCGGCCGGATCGCCAGCAACACGATCGCCTACCCCTTCCAGGTCCTCGCCTGGGAGGAAGACAACGGAGCTCCGCCCGAGCCGAAGCCTCCCGCCGAAGATTCTGAAACCGCGGCCCCGCCGCCCCCCACCAAATGACCACCCCCCTCAAGCGCATGTTCCAAGGCGCCCAGACCCAGGAAGCCGCCATGCTGCCCGGTAACCGTTTCTTCGTCCGCCGCCTAGCGGTCGAAGGCGAAGACGTCCCCGGCCAGGTGAACCTCGCGCTCGAGGCCGTCTCCCCTTTCCCGCTCGAGCAGATGCTCGTCGGGTTCGTGACCTCGACGGACGGCAAGCAGGTGCTCGCCTACGCCGCCCATCGCCGCCGCTTCACCGCGGAGGAAAGCTTCGCCTGGCCGGAAGACTGCCAGGTCGTCCCGGAATTCCTCGCGCTGTGCGGACACCGCGCCGCCGCCGACGGCGTGATCGTGCATCGCGGCGAAGCACGCCTGACCGCGCTGGCCTGGAAGGCCGGCGAAGAGCTGCCCGCCGCGATCGCCGTGGCCGAGCTCGCCGACACGGATGAAGCCGGCCTGGCCAAGGAGGCCGCCGCCCGCGCCGGACTCCCGGCCGACGTCGCCGTCGAGACCGTCGAAGGCGCCCTCGCCGGTTCGCTCGTCGAAGGCGCCCTCGTGCTGAAGCGCGAAGGCAACGGCACCTTCACCATCCCGAAGAAGGGCTTGGACGACTCCGACATCCGCGACACCGACTTCTTGGCTGAGCGCCGGAAGAAGGAACGCCTGAACCTGATCCTCTGGAACGCCGCCCGCCTCGGCGCCGCGGCGCTCGTCGTCTCGCTCCTGCTCGACATCGGCGCCTTCGTCATCGGCATGCGCTCCGGCACCCTGGAGGCCGCCAACGAAGCACGTCGCCCGCTCGTCGAAGACATCGAAGAGTCCCAGAAGATCACGGACCGCATCCTCGAACTCGGCGTCAAGCGCCTGCTCCCGATCGAGATGCTCGCGCTCGTGAATGAGAAGCGCCCCGCCACCGTCGAGTTCACGAACGTGCACTGCGAGCTCAAGAAGCCCAAGGACAGCGTGCTGATCAAACCCATCATGACCGTCGACGCCCGGACGCCGAACGCCGGCGACATCTCGGACTTCCTCAAGGCCGTGCAGACCCTGCCGGAAGTCGAGTCCGTGACGAACAGCGAACCGCGCGTGCGCGACACCTCGACGACCTTCCGCCTCGAGATCACCTTCCGTCAGGCCACCCTCCTCAAGACGGCCGAAGCACCCCCCGCAGCCCCCCAAGCCCAATGAAACATTTCTTCTTCAGCCTGAAACCCCGCGAACGCTTCATGGCGCTCGCCGCCCTGCTCGTCGCCGCGACCCTGTGGTCGACCGGCGCTTGGGCGCGCGTGCAAGGCGGCTGGGACGCCTGGCGCCTCCTCGAAGAGGACGCCCTCGCGCAGAAGGTCTCGCTCGCCAAGGAGCGCGAGGTCCGCAACGCGACCGCGCTCGCCGTGCAGGGACTCGACTCCGGCCATGGCTACGATCCCGCCAAGCTCGTCGCCGAAACCGTCAACGCCACCCGCGAAGCCGGCCTGAGCGCGAACACCGACGCCCCCAAGACGACCAAGTCGGGTAAGTTCGCCGTGCACTCGCTGCAGTTCAGCTGCCGCAAGGCGGACATCGGCAGCATCCTCCGTTTCTACGACAGCGTGAAGGCGCGCGCGCCTTACCTCGCGATCGGCGATATGGTCATGACCACCGAACGCGGCAGCAACGGGACCGTGACTTTCAAGGCGACCCTGACCGCGCTCGAACTCATCGGCCAGATCCCCAGCGGGGTGAAGGCGGAGGGAGCGGAGCCGGAGGCCAAGTGAGCGCGGCGTAAGCGCCGCGAGTGGGCACGTGGGCAAGGTGACACGTGGGCAAGGGGGTGATGCAGTGCAAAGGTGCAACTGCGGCGGAGCCGCGTGCAAAAGTGCAAAGGTGAGAGGCACCATTACGGGTGGCAGGCGAGGATTAGCTCGGGGGGAAACCGGAGACCGGAGGATTGGCTGGGGGCACAAATAAAGCGCTGTGCAAAGGTGCAACTGCGGCGGAGCCGCGTGCAAAAGTGCAAAGGTGGGCGCGGCGGAGCCGCCAGGGGGCACGT
>Ga0102866_1000359_pt1 | contig 10479 bp, 21 predicted proteins | sample Colrivmeta1546A3_FD_78441 | JGI IMG/M metagenome (GOLD analysis project Ga0102866, IMG submission 78441) | Estuarine microbial communities from the Columbia River estuary - metaG 1546A-3 | ecosystem: Environmental > Aquatic > Marine > Intertidal zone > Estuary | place: USA: Columbia River... | reverse complement strand
TACAAAGTTCGCAATAACTATTTAGTTGAACAACGCCCCATCGACATGCCGTATAATGGATTTTTACCCGATAACCCACGTTTTGGAATCAAATAAATACGAATAAAAATGGCAATACAACCCGAAATATTATTAATCACAGAGGATTATTTAAAGAAATACACAGCAATTACAGACGCTGTTGATCCCAACATTATCAGACCTGCAATTTATTTAGCGCAAGACAAACAAATTACCAATTATTTGGGTACTGATTTAATGAATAAAATCAAAGCCGATGTTAGCGCAGGAACTTTGTCAGGCGATTATGAAACATTGCTCAATGATTACGTGTTAAAATCGTTATTGTGGTGGACTATGGTAGAACTTTATCCATCACTTTTGTACAAACATGACAACGGTAATTTGGTAAGTAGACAAAGTGAAGATACAACGCCAGTGACGAAAGGCGAAATGGAGTCTTTAAAGGAATCTGCACGTGATAACGCTCGTTATTATACGAATCGATTGGTTCAATATTTGTGTTATAATAGTTCATTGTTTCCCGAATACACATCGAACTCAAATAATGATATTTCACCTGATCGTAACCCATACGGTAAAAGTAGTTTTTTAATCAGCGATTCATATAAATATAACCGAGTTAAATGGACACTAAAAGACTTCCTTCCACCATCGTATTAAAGAGAAAAAAAGAATACGAAAAATTATTAAAGCAATATCTGAAAAAACAATACGAAATTAAAAAATGAAATGGTCATTGTTTTTAAAGGGTAAGTTTTGGTTGTTAGGCATCATTACAATTTTCCTTCCCATCAAAGAACTAATGATTACCATTGGTTTTTTGGTTGGTGCTGATATGGTAGTCGGCATTTGGAAAGCGTTAAAAGTAGGGCAGCGTATTCGTTCAAGACGAATGTCGGATAGCGTGACTAAAATGTTATTATACCAACTCGCAATCGTAAGCGGTTTTTTAATCGAAACCTATATCATTGAACAATTAATACCCATCACTAAATTGATTGCAACCGTCATTGCCATAATCGAATTTAAATCCATTGTGGAATCCATTGAAGCGGTTACAGGAAAGGATTTATGGGGTAAGATTAAGACGTTAATAGGTCGTAAAAGTGAAGATTTATCCAATGCCATGAACGATGAGCCAACTAAGTAAATACACCACGTTACAAGAAGTAACAAAAAGCAATCAGGCAACAGCGTTGCGCATTGCTAATTTGCCAAATGCTGAACAAATCAATAATTTGAAGTTGGTTTGTACGGAAGTATTTGATAAAGTGCGCGAACACTTTGGTAAACCCATTGGAATAAGTAGTGGATTTAGAAGCATTGAATTAAACAACCGTATTGGCGGTGCGAAGAAGTCACAACATATGGAAGGAAAGGCACTCGATATCGATGGGGATATTTTAGGCGGTGTGAGTAATAAAGAGATTTTTGAATACATAAAAAATAATTGTATATTTGACCAACTCATTTGGGAGTTTGGTACAGAAAACAATCCCGACTGGGTTCACGTTAGTTTTAATAAGGAAGGAAATAGAAAGCAAATACTACGAGCCATAAAAAGTGGCGGCAAAACTATTTACCAACCTTATTAATTATGCCGAGAGAAATTGGAGACAAAAACAAATTAGCGAGAGAAGTTCGAAATCGTTTTCCTGACACGCCAACGTTAACGCTCGCAAAGAAATTAGCCAAAGAACATTTCGAAACTTTTATCAGTGTTGAGGATGCGCGAAGTACATTGCGCAGAATTGAAGGTAAAAATGGTAAAAGTCATTTGCACGAATTAAAAGATAAATCGTTGTATCGCACAGAGGATAGACCACGCAATCCATTCAATTTACCGAAGTCATATTCGAAAGGTCGCAAACATTTCGAGGTAAAAGGAAATAAAATATTAGTGTTATGCGATGTGCATATACCATATCATGACATTAGCGCGTTAAGCGTAGCCATTCAAACGGGCATCGATGAAAACGTTGATACTATCATTTTAAATGGCGATGCACTTGACTGCCATATGATTTCTGATTTTGTTAAGGATCCAAAGAAGCGGAAATTCAAAGATGAACTTTACGCGATGCGTGAGTTTCTTTGTGAGTTACGCGCGAACTTTCCCAATGCTGAAATCATTTACAAGGAAGGCAACCACGAAGAAAGATACTGGCGTTATATGCGCGTGAAAGCACCTGAATTATTCGACATTGATGCGTTCGATTTCCCATCATTAACCCATTGTGATAAGTACGACATCAAATGGTTGGATGGCAAAAGCAAATTAAATGTAGGTGGGTTGTCTATATTTCATGGTCACGAATTCGGTAAGCAGTTTTTACCAAGTGTCAACGTTGCAAGAGGATTATTTTTAAAGACTAAAGCCAATGCAATGTGTGGACATCATCACCAAACAGCAGAACACACGGAGCGCGATGTTAATGGCAAAATAATAACGTGTTGGGGTGTGGGTTGTTTGAGCGAATTAAGTCCTGATTATAATCCTTACTCCAAATACAATCATGGATTTGCCATCATTACCAAAGGAGTTAACAGAAATTTCAGCGTTAAAAATTACCGGATTCATGAAGGTTCAATATATTAATCTCATCGCGTTTTGCGTTGGTCTAATCGCTGCGTTTTTAATTGGTAGGCATTCTATCAAATGCAATCGGTTACCAAATGTAACCACTTCAGATACGGTTGTTATATGGAAAGCGCAAATAGACACTATTCAAAAGGAACGCATTAAACTAAAAACAATTTATGAAAAGCAAGTTGATACTATTTACCTTTATGATAGCGTTGCCATTGATAGCGCATACACAAAAGCAATTCAAAAGCTCATTGAAAGTGAGGGAGCTGGATTCTTTAAGTGAAGAAAGGCGATTGGTATTGTTGGCGATAAACAAAATGTATTATCTGAATTATGATAATCAAAAGTTAAGTCGAGAAAATCAAGCGTTAACCAAGATAAATGAGCGCAATGTGTTATATATCGCACAAATTGAGCGCGATTTGAGTGATATAAAGGACATTAATAAGGGATTAAACGAGGGATTAAATGAGGAATTAAAACGAAAAAAAAAGTGGCGCAAAGCCACTCTTTTGATTGGTAGTATTTATGTATTTACTGCTGCTATTATTTATCTTCAATAGTTAAATAACCTACTACAACTCCTATTCCTGTAAAAGCCGAAATAGTATAAACACATTCAGCTTTTCCAATTGGTTCCCAATTACATTTATATGCTTTGTAAATGCATTTTATTTCACCGATTAATCCTGCAATAACTAATCCTATCCAAAGGATTAATACCAATAAGCTAATATTGTCTTTCATTTTATTTATTTTTTTTTAACTTTATTATACGTTTTAAGTAGATAGCAAAGTCGAGTGCTTCCTCGTATGCGTGATGTAACCATTCTTGTTCACTTAAATTGGCTTTGTCAACAGTTACTCCGTACTTAACACGCCCCATTTTCTCGCGTGAGATTAGATCCGCAATCACTTCTTTGTAAGTGTCGCTTTGGCAGTTGTCGAAATCGTGTGTTATATTCATTATTTTCTTCTTTTTAATCCTATTGAACAAAGATAATCATCAATTTCTTCTGGCATACTTTCGATTTGATTTTTTAATTGTGTGAAATATTCACGATTTGAATCATCACATTTTTCTAAAATTGCACCGCTTATTATTTGAAGAATTACATATTGTTTAGATTCATCCTCAAATTGTTCTATTGATATTAACCGCTTATCTAATGACTGAAACACTACAAATTTTTGAAGTGTAGCGGTATATCTATAACTATACCAGTCTTTCTTTTTTTCAATTTTGATTTCATCAAATTGAATTAAATCTAATATATTACTCATTTTATTTCTAATTTAGGTTGAACATCTTTTTGTTTACGGATATATTCGGTTAGTTCGGGAAGCATCCAATATCCATAGGTGGACATCTCATAAGTAAAATCATCAATCTGTTGAGTGATGTCTGGCTGTATTGCACCATCTGCATTCCACAACGCTGTTATTGTCTTTCCATGTTCGCGTTGAATGCTATCGTTAAGGCGTTTTAATAACATCTTTGTTTGATGATTGTAAAACCATTTGATCGGTTCGCATTCGTCACCTGCGTAAATGGATGCCTGTAACCACATCAACAGATTCAACACCTTTACTTTTTCAAGTTCTTCTTTTGTTATTTCAGTTTTCATCTTGACCTCCGTATGTTTCGTTGTAGTAGTTTTTTCCATCTCTACTTGTGTCAATCATACACATTCCTTTGCATCCATTATTAGCCGCTTGAATAATCTGCTCACGTTCCATTTGTAGTGCTTTTCTAAATATCTCATTCCATTCTTCAGTACTTTTAGCTTGTACTAATGAATCATTTTTTATCTCTTCAATAAGATACTGCGTTGCTGTCTGTTTTTTGTCGCTCATATTTTTTGTTTTTTGATATTCAAAATAGTTTGTTCATAATAGTTGCGTCTATTCTGATATTAGCAGAAAAGACTACCTGCGTATTCCAAAATCAGACTTTCGTAATTTACACATACGACCATCGGACTTATGATGAAATACAATTCCTTCAATATCTACTTTCTCCAAGTATTCTTTTAAGTTTTCAAAAGTCATAGGGTTAATCAACCCTTGCAAAACTTTTGCTCCGTGCTTTACCAAGTGATGTCCTTCTATTTTTTCGGGGTTGCCTTGTACTTTTTCGCCAATCAATTCATAAGTACCATCTTCAACCGTGCCAAGTCCAGCAAGTGAATTAAATCCTTCAAAAAAGTATTTATCCTCGTTTTTATCGTGGCTACATTTTAACCAATGTGGATGATGTCCTGTTATTAAATCAGCTTCTTGACAAGGTATTGCACCATCAGGAACTTGTCTGCCTTTCTTCACATCGTACCTTTTGTAAAGTTCACCGTTAATAATAGCGGTTGCAGTTCCATCAAATTTGCGTGTTGCAATTCCTTCACCATCAAAAACCCATTGATTTTCGGGATTGATTTCATTGATAACTTTGCCCAAGTCGTTTGGGTCTTTTTTAAATAATGTACTGATTTTTTTCATTTTTTTGATTATCAAAAGATTTGTGTATTACAATGCACTATCAATTAAAATTTAATTATAAAAATTAATTTATTCAAACAATAGTGTAATACTTTGCTCTTTTATATTTCTTCGTTGATTTCTTTTGCGATTATTTGTAGTGCGTAACGCGCACCAGCGATGAACGAAAAATAAGCAGTGCTATCCATTTGTTCACCATCAAAATAGGCGTGTTTTTCCGCCATCATTTTAATCATTTTGTTTAGTTCCATAGTTGTTGTTTTTTGCAAATATATAAAATTTATTTAACCAAAAGCATATTTACCAAAGTTCTTTTTTAGTTCATAGAAGCAACGCATCATGATAGCATCAGCGAAATCGGGCGACATTCCAAAACGCTTCTTTAAATCTTCTTTGTTTGTAACGCGCAGCTTACCATCACTATCTATTTTTTCCCTGCGTATCATTTCAAGTTCCTTCACAATGGTATCTTTATAAGTTGATTCGAATGTGATTGCATTGGTCGTTATCAGTTCACCAAGTTTAAAATAACAATCACATTTCAGATTCATATAATTGTCGCGAACAGCTTTTGATCCATTCAAAAAACCTTTGCATTTGAGAAAGTCAACAGCACCACCGCCAATACCATCTTCATCTACCAACACATTTGATAACCGCACACCGTTGGATTCAGCTAACTGGCGAATGGTATCCACGACTTCGTTAATTGGTTTGTGTTTTAATGCTATAAACTTTTCCGCGTGTAGTCCATTCCACAACACGATTACCGTTCTATCATCACCCATTCGCGCAATATCCGCAGTAATGAACTTGTCATTATTTGACTTGTCATTATTTGGCAAACGAAAACATCGAAGCAAATCATCGTATTCATATAGGCGGTCTTTTGTTTCATCATAATCCCAATCCCCTTCTAACAACCTTTTGCGGTCAATGATTGGCAGCATTTGCAACGATTCTAAATACACTTCTGAAACGTGGGGGTTATCGGTTGGCAATGCCTGTATAAATCGCCTATCTTTTCTAATCGTGCCATTCCTTTGAGCATCAAAGAACTCATTGTATAACCAACCTTTGTGTGGGTTACAGGTCATGAGTAGTTTGGGTTTGTCATTGATTAGCTTATAACGCAATCGAGAGGAAAGGATGTCAATACATTTTTGGCTTACTTCCCCTGCTTCATCTACGAAGGCATCTGTTAATTCAATCGAACCGAATCTTTGAAATTCGGGATCACTTGGTAAGTCGGCTAAATCCATCAATATAATTTGACTGCCATTGTAGAACTTAACAACGTGGTCTTGGCCGTTATACGTCCAATGCTTATCAGGATTCAATCCATACATGGAACACAATTCGAAGAAGGTTGCCATAGTAGATAGGCGCAGTTTTTTAAGTTCAGACCTTCCGATTAAACCGCGTGTACCTGGATATTTCAATCTCCTTTTAATTTGCCAATCACAACCAAGAAATGACTTTCCACTACCAGCACTTCCACCATATAACAACTGCCTACAATAGTTGTCGATGGATAGCTGTTCGAGTGCTTCAATTTGTTTCGCGTGGTATTGCATTAAAATAATTCTAATTGTGATTTAATTGGATTAGATTTTTTATAGTCAATCTTATTGTTTTTTAAAAAAACGCCACTAATTATATCATTTATTTCAAAATATATTTTTTTATTAGGTCCTGAATGCCATGCATATATTTTATCATCTTGTATATTTTTTAATTTATAAGTAATAATTGAATTACTAAATTTACCATTATATGGCCCTATTTTATTAATAATTTTAAACATAATTAATTATTCATTTATTTTTTATAAAACTACCATTTACCATTTTGCCATTTCTTTTAGATATAACATTATATGCTGAATTAATGCATTCTTCTATTGGTATATTATTAAAATATGCTATTGATGTTAAAACAACAACACAATCACCGATAGCATCTATAATTTCGTCATTATCATTATTAATAATAGCTTTAGCCAATTCTCCTGCTTCTTCTTGTAATTTTATATATTGAGTTTTGATATCTCCTTTTTCATAGATACCTTTTTGTTTTGCCCAATCTCTAATTAATTGAAATTCATTTGATAGTTTCATGATTATTATTTATTTAATTACATTTACAATTATTCTTTCATTACATTTATATTCACTTATTTTTAATTCATCAGCTTTAAAATTAGAAAATGTACTTGCATTTAATAATTTTGGTAATTCATTTTTTTTTCGTTCGGTATATACTAATGCAGCATCTATATGCTCTTCATATATATGAGCATTTGAGGCATTAATAATAACTTCATTTGCAATTAAATTTAATTCATTTGCAAAGCTCGCAAGAATAGAACTATACATTACTACATCATACGGGAGCCCAATGAATAAATCTAAGCTCCGCATAGATACAACAATATCTACTATATCATTTGCAATAACAAATTGAAAACTATAATGACATGGCGGAAGAGCCATTTTATGTAAATCAGAAGGATTCCACATTGAACATAATAATCGTCTACTATGTTTATTTATTTTAACTTCATTTATTATATATTCAATTTGATTAATACCATTAAAACTTAATAATTGATGACCATATACAGGGCCTAAATCACCATTTTTATCTGCCCATTGATCCCATATTTTTACACCGCGTGAATTTAGCCATTGAATATTTGTAAGTCCATTTAGCATCCATTCTGTTTCTATAAAGCACGATTTAGGAAAAATTTTTTTGCCGGTTACAATTGGAAATCCTTCATTTAAATTTGCTCTTATTTGAGCTGCTGTAATTTGTTTTATTTTACCATTACGGCTAATTACTTCTTTGCCATGCTTTAAGCAATAATTGATAATAAATGAATATTGTTTTTCGTAGTTATTCATTTTATTTATTTATTTAAATAATCATTAAGCGATCCTATATAAGCCACTGCATCTAATAAATTATCTTCTTTATGCATATTTGATTGTCTTGCTAATTTTAAAGCAATTAAAACATTGTAGCAGTCATTAACTGATATTTCTTTAGCAGACATTATTGAAGCTAATTTGGCTGTTTTTTCCATTGATAAATGAAAATCACCGTATGTTCTTTCTTTTTCTTCGGATCTAAGATTAACAATTTCATTTGCTTTTTGTAAAATATTCATAGTTTTTCAATTATTCGTTGTTGCAAAATCGTGCTATCCATAATATCCGCGTATAACCTACGCATCAATTCCTTTTGAACTGATTGATTAAACGACTTCTTTTGATCTGGTGTTAACCGTTGAATCTTTGTTTTCGATAAATTCATTTCTTCAATCACTTGATAACGCGCCCCGAATTTCATTTGTTTCCATTGGTCATCAGTCCAACAGTCATCATTGATGGCTTCGAGTTGGTAAAATTTAGAAATGAAGTTAGGCGCGAGAATCATTACCGCTGTGCGTTGATTATTTTTCCAGCGTTCAATATCGGTAGTAAACATTTGCTTCCAATCGATTGGCTCATGATATTCAGCAATGGGTGTTTCCATCTTCGTCTTCTTTTTTTCAAGTGCGATGTTTAATTGATTGCGGACGTTGCAATAGTTTTTAAGAACATCGGATTGGAACTGGATAGTTATCATACCAAAGTGTTCAACGCGCGTAAATTCAACTCCATTCGCGTTCATTTCAAACGCTAACGCATATTCGCCTATGGTCATATAGGGATGGTAATGTATCGCGTTACTAAATAACATTTGCGTTTCTTCACTCGATGGCAGTTGTTTGATTCCTGTAATAACAATAGTTCGAGCGATTAACGTTTTAAAAATTGCTAATGTAATATCGCATAATCTCGCTTGTTCCTTTGCTTCGAGATATGCGCGTTCATTCGGAGTCAATCCACTCTTGTAATTGAGTCCTTTGTATTCGACCAAGTTTATCATTGTTGTTTATTTTTTTAGTTATGAATTCGTTTAACTTCCATGCTGATCTCATCGCTGCTTTCCAATCCTTCATCTTCTTTTTTCCATAATACCAGTTCGTGTTAGTATAGTGGCTTATGAAAATGTCCGCGAAATTTAATGCATCTTCGGTTTCTGCGGATGGCATTCGCTCAAGAAAGTATTCAGCGACTTCCTCATTAGATGGCGGTTGGAATTGGATTCGATTTTCTTTTGTTAGTTGCTGTTTTAAATCTTCGAGCAGTTCGCGCAATTCGCGCACCTCTTTCAAGATTGTCGTTAGTTCGTTCATATTTCCATTTATTTGTAGTTAGTAGGTCATCAAATGTATAAATTTTTTTACTATTGAGCAACTCAATAATTTGATTTACTTTCTTTTTAAATCGTGGATCGGTAGCGATTAGCGATTCAAAAGTTTTCATGGCGTGTATAATCGTCGCATGGTTGCGGCTAATATGTCGCGCAATCTTCATGAGTGTCCAGGTTGTACCTTTGCGCACAAAAGTTAAATAGATTATCCGAGCATCGTTAAACTCTCTTTTTCTGCATTTGCTGAAAATGTCCGCGCCACTTACATGACACACTTCACTTACTGCGTTTAATATTTCGGTGGTTAGTTCCGTTCCATCCGGAATGGATACGAGTTCGCTATCGTATTTGATTAACTCGTTTAAGGTTGATACGTTTCGATGCATAATTAGTTCGTGTAATAAATCAAATGATATCGGTGATTGGATTAAGTTAGTTTTTAAGCGGTTGTAAATTTGAATCAATTCGTTATTCATCGCCTTCGTTTTTAATGGTTAGTTGGCTACTATTTATTGCCATCTGCACGATTATTTTAACATCAATTTTTAGTTCATCGGATATCTTTTGAATGTCCATTAAACGCATATAGACTGGATAGTTAACGTATCGCCATGCCGTAGGGTAACTCACCCCGATAACGCGCCCGAATTTGAGCGTGTTACCGAAGTTAGTTTTAATCAAGTGTTGAAAATCTGTTTTCATTCTTTCGTTAATTGTAATGTGGTTATCCATTCCTTAGGAATTCAAAAAGGAAGGTCGTTATTAGCATCTATCTTTTTATCATTTAACGCGTTATCAACTGCGTCTTGGTTCGCCTGTTGTCCTGTTGTTAAATAGTGTTCGAAGTATAACGCGTAGTTAATGTATTTAGATGGCTGTTCACCTGCACCAATAGCATCAACCGCAGCTTTCAACGCAACCGCACGAGCTATTTCGGTTTTATCCTGTGGGGATTTTTGATAAGATCCACCACCACCAAATGATTTGGCAGGTGCGCCAGCTTCACCAATAAATTTGATGGATGGTGTTTTACCATTACCACCGATTTCATATTGGTACTCCTTGCCGATTTCAAAACGGCAGTTACCTTTGGCATAGTTGTT
>Ga0102866_1000345_pt1 | contig 10679 bp, 9 predicted proteins | sample Colrivmeta1546A3_FD_78441 | JGI IMG/M metagenome (GOLD analysis project Ga0102866, IMG submission 78441) | Estuarine microbial communities from the Columbia River estuary - metaG 1546A-3 | ecosystem: Environmental > Aquatic > Marine > Intertidal zone > Estuary | place: USA: Columbia River Estuary... | reverse complement strand
GCAGCTTCAAGGGCCGCGGACACAGCGTCGGGCACATCCAAATGCCGCGACTTGGCGAGTTTGATCAGCATCGGCAGGTTCGCACCGTACAGGATACGGCGGTTCTGGGGGCTACAGGCCCGTAACGACAGATTGGACGGAGAACCGCCAAACATGTCTGTGACGATCACAACGCCATGCCCAAGGTCCACAGCGTCGGCCGCATTGCAGATTTCTTCTTGCTTCAATGCGCGGTCATCTTCGGGGCCGATGGCAATGCTAACAACGCCAACCTGCGGGCCAACGACATGCTCAATGGCTGACAGGTATTCACCCGCCAAACCGCCATGCGCCACGATCACTATTCCGATCAACCGTCTTACCCTCGTTTACCTGATGCTTGCGCATCGCGACGTTCCATTTCTCGATGCCTTTTAGACACCTGCCAACCGTCCGCTGCAAGGGACTTGGCCAATCTTTCGGCAACTGCAACGGAACGGTGTTGCCCACCGGTACACCCGAACCCAATAGAAAGATGAGATTTCCCCTCTTCTTTATACGCAGGCAGTAGCAAGTCCATCATGTCTTTGATTTGCGCAAAGAATTGGGTAAAACGCGGATCTGCCTCAACATAAGCATCCACAGCAGCGTCTCGTCCATCATGGTCTCGCAAGGCGGCATCCCAGTGCGGATTTCGCAAGAAACGACAGTCCAACACGATATCCATGCCGCGAGGTAGTCCGCGTTTGTACGAAAACGAATGCACCGTGACGTTCATCATGTGCCCCTCATCAGGTGCAAACAAACGCTCGATTTCAGCGCGCAGATCGTGGGGCGACAGCCCTGTGGTTTCGATCAACACGTCAGCGCGCGCCCTGATCGGAACGAGTAATTCCTTCTCCCGCGAAATCCCAGACAACAACGAGCCGCTTTCCACCAACGGATGCCTGCGACGTGTTTCTGAAAAACGACGCACCAATTCCTCTTCAGAGGCATCAAGATAGAGGACCTGCGTCGCAATATCAGGGCGATTGGTCATCCCATCAATTGCGGAAATCAGGGCATCAATGCTAAAATCACGGTTACGGATATCAAGTCCCAAGGCAAGCGGATGGCTCAATGGTGGCCCATCCAACAAACGCGGCAAAAGCGAAAGCGGCAGGTTATTGATGACCTCAAACCCAAGGTCTTCAAGCACGTTAATCGCAGTCGTGCGCCCAGCCCCTGACGGACCTGTCACAAGGACGAGCCCCGCAAATGCGTCGCGAGGTGGGGTAATTTTAGGTGTCACGGTTCGCTCCTGCCATAGCGCATCAGTTGAAAAAGCGCCGAGGCGAAATGTAACCCGTCAACGCGGCGGAGCAAGGGGAGACTTTGATCCACAACGGTTATTCGGTGCCTCTGCGGCAATCGCTCAACCTCAAGCTTGTCCATATCAACCACGAGCGTTACTGGCACACCCTGCACGTGTGGAGCACGCAAGAGACCGACACCCCTCGCCTCAATCAAACCACGAATTGGCACAGGGCAGGACGCCAAAACCGCGCCTTCATGTGCTGTAAGGATCACCCGATCATCCGCGACCAACGTGGCCCCCATGGCCATTAGCGACAGGCCAAGCGCGGACTTTCCCGCACCACTTTGTCCCAGAATAAGCAGGGCCTTGCCGTCGACAGCGATGCAGGTTGCATGCACGGGTTTCGACGCATCCAAGTGACCCATGACCTAGATGGGGGGACCGACAACAAACCGCGCACCCAGAGGGTCAGAGGTCATGTCAGCCTCAGTGGGGCGAATATTCTCGGCCCAGATCACGCCACCATGCGCCTCAACAATTTGCTTGGAAATCGCAAGACCCAGACCAGAGTTGTTACCAAACTGACCTTCGGGGCGTTCGGAATAAAACCGCTTAAAGACCTTTGTGAGAGCCTCATTTGGGATGCCCGGGCCTGTATCTTCGACGACGATCAAGACGCGATTTTCACGGCGGCGCGCCCAAACACGGATAGCGTCGCCATCTTCGCAGAACGAAATTGCGTTGGTAATGAGATTGACAAAGACTTGGGCCAAACGCCCCTCAAGGCCCTGCACGACAATGGGCTCGTCAGGCAAATCCGCGATATATTCGATCCCTTTTGCGTCCGCCTCACGGCCCAGAAATTCGTTGAGATTGCCCATCAGTTTCAGAAGATCGAACGATTCCTCTTCCTCATTCACAAGCTCGCTATCCAATCGAGACGCGTTGGAAATATCGCTGACCAAGCGGTCAAGGCGGCGGACGTCATGCTCAATTACATCCAGCAACGTCGCGCGTTGGTCATCACGTTTCGCGACCCGCAATGTGCCAACCGCAGAGCGGAGTGACGCCAACGGGTTCTTGATTTCATGGGCGACATCAGCGGCGAATTGTTCATTGCCCTCGATACGCTCGTAAAGCGCCGCAACCATGCCGCGCAGCGCACTGGACAGGCGGCCAATCTCGTCGGGGCGCGCACTGAGATCAGGGATACGCACGCGGGTCGGGGACATTTTCCGCGCGTTTTTGTCGCGACCGATTTCAGCGGCCGCAGCCAAATCGGCCAGCGGGTTTGAAATCGTCGAGGCCAGAATCAAACTCAACATGACGCTAATCGCGATGCCGACGAGAAACAGGCGCAATACCTTTTCCCGTTCACGTTGCAGCAGACCCGTCAATTCACCGTCAGCACCTTGAACAGCAACAACGCCAACGACCTTGTTGCCCTGACGAATTGCTGTGGTCACAACAAACCGCGTGCTTCCCATCCCTGAAAGTGTCTTCAAATGTGTGGACCCATTCGCAGCAGCAGCCACCAAGGCCTTGACCGCATCACCGGCCAAAGGGGGTTTTGGTTCGGTCTCTTCAGAAGAGCTAAAAATGGATGTGACGCCATCCCCGATGGAGTTGAGAAAGTCAGTGAGATAAGTCGACCCGGCTTTTTGCTCAAGTCCCCGAACCCTAGATTCGGAGCCCAGAGGTTCGGTTGTCGCAATCATATTGCCTTGCAGATCGAAAATACCAACCGCGATCCCGCCGGTCAGGTCCAATCCCGCAAGCGCCGCGCGCACGTCGATCCCGTCATTACTGACCAAATTAACGGGTGCGTTCTCAGGCATATGCGCCTCGAACACGTCAGCGATAAGCTCTGTTTCCGCCACAAGGCCGACTGCCCGCTGATAGGCCAAAGTATCGCGTGAAGAGTTGATAAAGAGAACGCCTGCAATCAAGAGCATCATCGCAATCAGATTGAAGGTGATGATCTTGCGCGCAATGGGCGAGCGGCGCAAAGCAAGCAAACCGCGATGCCGCTTGCTCTCAAACTCCTCGTCACCAAGCGGCTGGGGCGCAACCCAATCGTCGCCCAAAACAACTTCAGGGGTTTTTGCCGCAGCCCTCACGGACTCCAAATTTCGGACGTCAATTTTTCGAGCCACGGTCATTTTTACTCTTCGTTGTAGCGGTAACCGATACCGTACAACGTCTCGATCGCCGAGAATGTATCGTCTGTGTTGCGCATCTTTTTACGCAATCGCTTGATGTGGCTGTCAATCGTGCGGTCATCAACATAGACCTGATCGTCATAGGCCACGTCCATCAATTGATCGCGAGACTTAACAAAACCGGGGCGTTGTGCCAACGCTTGCAGCAACAAGAATTCGGTCACGGTCAAGGACACATCTTTGCCCTTCCACTTCACGGCGTGGCGGAGTGGATCCATGACCAACTCACCGTGGATCATGACTTTGGTCTCTTCGGTTTCTTCAATCACTTCGCCCGCAAGCGCTTCCTGACGGCGGAGCAACGCGCGAATGCGCTCGACCAGCAAACGCTGGGAGAATGGCTTTTTGACGTAATCGTCAGCACCCATCCGAAGTCCAAGGACCTCGTCGATTTCGTCATCTTTAGAGGTTAGGAAAATGACTGGCATCGACGATTTCTGGCGCACACGTTGCAACAGATCCATGCCATCCATGCGGGGCATTTTAATGTCAAACACGCCGATATCTGGCATGCGCTTGTTAAAGCCATCCAGAGCTGCTTGACCGTCATTATATGTTTCAACCTCAAAGCCTTCGGCCTCAAGTGTCATCGCGACTGACGTCAGGATATTCCGGTCGTCATCTACCAGTGCAATTCTCGACACAGGAGTTTGCCCTTACTGCTTTATTATTATTTGCCTGCTTTTTTCCCAGTTTTCGCCAATTTCAGGCGGCGAATCAACCCTCAACTGCAATTCGTTGCCTCGACGTGCCCTATTTGCGCCTATAAGTCGTAAGTAATGACTAATTTGCACCACGTCGGACCGTCACCCCGAAATGTTTGCGCTAACATGAATTTGATTGCGCTAACTGCGACAATCTAGGCTTTCGGCCCTGAAAACCATGGTGCTATGGATGACCCATCGGGGCTACAACGCGCCCCCAACATCAGGAGCGAACCCATGGACCAAGGAACGGTCAACCCAAAGATGAAGCTAGAAGATCAGGGCATCACAGGGCTGGGTCATGTGTATTACAACCGCTCTGAAGCTGAATTGCAGGATGCTGCCGTCGCCGCAGGCGAAGGTGTCACTGGCAAAGGTGGAGCATTCTTGGTGACGACTGGCAAGCACACAGGCCGCTCGCCCAAGGATAAATTTGTCGTCCGCACGCCATCTGTCGAAGACACGATCTGGTGGGAAAATAACCCGCCGATGGAACCGTCCAAGTTCGACGCGCTTTACGCCGACATGCTAGAGCACATGAAGGGCGGCTCTTACGAGGTGCAAGATTTGTTCGGCGGCGCCGACCCCGCGCACCGCCTCGACGTGCGCGTCATCGCAGAACTGTCATGGCACGCGCTCTTCATTCGCCACTTGCTCCGTCGCCCAGAAGCGTCCGAACTGGCAACATTCGCACCCGACTTCACCATCATCAACTGCCCGACATTCAAAGCCGACCCTGCAAAGCACGGTTGCCGCTCTGAAACGGTCATCGCGCTGAACTTTGACGCCAAGCTGATCCTCATCGGCGGCACCGAATACGCGGGCGAAAACAAAAAGTCGGTATTCACTCTGCTCAACTACCTATTGCCAGAAAAAGGCATCATGCCGATGCACTGCTCTGCCAACCACGCGCCAGGTAACCCTGTTGATACCGCCGTTTTCTTCGGCCTCTCAGGCACTGGCAAAACGACACTTTCTGCGGACCCAACCCGCGTTTTGATCGGTGACGATGAACACGGCTGGTCCGACAAAGGCACCTTCAACTTCGAGGGTGGCTGCTACGCCAAGACCATCGGACTCGACCCAAAGGCAGAGCCTGAAATCTACGCGACCTGCTCCATGCCGCACACGGTCATCGAGAACATGATCTTTGATCCCGAGACCTTCGAACTCGACTTCAACGACGACAGCCTGACCGCAAACATGCGCTGCGCCTACCCTTTGAACTACATCTCGAACGCGTCTGATACGGCGCTCGGCGGTCACCCGATGAACATCGTGATGCTGACATGCGACGCATTCGGCGTGCTGCCACCGATCAGCCGCCTGACACCTGCGCAAGCGATGTACCACTTCCTCTCTGGCTTCACCTCTAAGGTAGCAGGCACAGAGCGCGGCGTGACAGAGCCAGAGCCAACGTTTTCAACCTGCTTTGGTGCGCCTTTCATGCCACGCCGCCCAGAGGTCTACGGCAACCTCCTGCGCCAGAAAATCGCATCCCAAGGCGCGACTTGCTGGCTGGTGAACACAGGCTGGACAGGCGGCGCATACGGAACAGGATCGCGCATGCCGATCAAGGCGACACGCGCGTTGCTCTCGGCGGCATTGGACGGGACCTTGATTGAAAACAAGTTCCGCAAAGACCCTAACTTTGGCTTTGAAGTGCCGATGACCTGCGAAGGCGTTGATGCGACACTGCTCAACCCACGCGAGACTTGGGCGGACAAAGACGCCTATGACGCACAAGCGGCGAAACTCGTGGGCATGTTCTCGGCCAACTTCGAGAAATACGTGCCGTTCATCGACGCGGACGTCAAAGCAGCGGCTATCGGCTAAGCGCTTTCGCGACACGAAAACACTGCTAAGGTGCACCATATGAAGTGGTGCACCTTTTTCTTTGCCGTCCTGCCAATCGCTGCCCTCGGGCAAACGGCCCAGCCTGACAAAGTCGGCCCAATGATCGCAAACCTTGAGGCAGGCATTATCTGCGCGCCGCCCACCGTCGGGACGTCACCCGCACCAAACACCATCGCAGGAACGACCCATCTTATCAGCGTGGAGCCCGACTTCGTATCAACCAACCGGCGCGTGCCAGCCGTGCTTGGCATCGGATTCGGGGTGAAATCACAGGCCCGCGACCCTGCTGGCATCCCCGAGGTCACGATGACAATCAGTCACCCCGAAATGGGCAAAACCAACGCCACAAGTCAAAGCTACGCAACGCGGATTTCGGGCGAATCCCCGTCGCTCACATTCTACCAATTCGATTTCAATTACGAACTCGTCGAAGGCTTCTGGCAAATGGAAGCCAGCCAAGGCGGCACCGTCATCTACCGCACAACCTTCGAAGTTGTGGCTCCGTCAGAAGTCCCCGAATTGGCCAGTATCTGCGGCTTTGAGGACCTGCTCTCGTAGGATGGGTTTTAACCCATCACCCCTTTGCGGATCAGGTTCAAACCGCCAACCAGCAACACAATCAACGTCAGCCGCTTGAACATTGCCTGCTCAATACGGTCCTGCAAACGCTGCCCCATCATCATGCCAATCACCGCAGGCACCACAAGCATCGCCGAAAACGGCATCGTCTGGGCGCTCACGATCCCCGATTTGATATGCGCGAAAAACAAAACGACAGCACCCATGCCAAAAATCACACCCTGCACCCGCATCTGCTCGGCCTTGGGCGTATTGATCGCCGTCAAATAGGCCACCGTTGGCGGCCCCCAAATCCCTGACAGTCCGCCGATAAAACCAGCGAAGGCACCAACACTGGCCTCAATCCGCATCGATTTCTCAGGCACCTTTGGCGCCCAACCCGCAAGCTGCATCACCGCAAACGCCGTCACCGACCCGCCGATGATCATAAACATCACATCCGCCGACAACACGCGAACGAGTTGCGCCGAACCGATCAAGACAATCGCGCCAACGCCCAAAAACACGCGGAACCGCTTTAAGGAGCGTAATGCCTCGCCAAACCCTTGGCGCAAGGCCTGAAGTCCGTTTGTGACCAAAGTCGGCAGAATCAGCCCGGCAAGCGCGATTTCAGGTGGCAAAAACATCGACAAGCCAGAGATCAGCACAGTTGGCATCGCAAAACCAACGAGCCCCTTGATCATGCCCGCGACCAAACCAACGGCAAGCGAAAGCAAAAATAGATCGGGTGTCATCAAGGCGAAAATGCTTTCCATTCCCCTTGTTACGCCGCTCCGCTTCTGCCTGCATCAAAATTCCACTGCGCCACTTTCGTTCATCTGGCAACTATTTTTCGAATGAATGTTGCGCTGCGACTGCGAAGGCTTTATCTCTGCAACTGCACAATAGCGGAGACGGACATGGCCCACGTTGGACAGGATATCACGATGACGCAGACACCCCTTTTGAACGACTTGCTCGCGCAGACCGCTGCAAGCCTGCCTGCCGTTGACGCATTACTGACGCAAGCCAAGTCAAATGTCCGCGCACTTGTGACCGACGGCGACCGCATCTCCGCGCCGCTGATCGAGGCCAATCAAACCGCCGCGCATGGCATCGCGTGGCTTGCCACCTACGCCCAAGCGCTGCAGCAGATGCAAGCATGGGCCGAACGCTTGACTGCGGACGGCAAGTTCGGCGAGACCGAGCAATTGATCCATCAGATCGCATTCGGTGAATATCTGGCCCAGATTTACGGCGGCATCCAGATGAACCAAGGCGAGATGATCCGCCTGCACGACATGGGCGTTTTCGCTCAAATGCCGGACAATGTCATACGCTTGGTGCACGGCGGGTGCACGCAGGGTGCACGCACACGTCTTGTGGAATTGATGCAGGAACACTCCGCCAATACCACCGTTGGTGCCTCTGGTCTTGACGACGAACTTGAGATGATCCGCGAGCAATTCCGCCGCTTTAGTGTCGAAAAAGTGGAGCCATTTGCGCACGACTGGCATCTCAAAGATGAACTTATTCCGATGGAAATCATCAATGAACTCGCCGAAATGGGCGTTTTCGGCCTGACCATCCCCGAAGAATACGGCGGCTTTGGCCTGTCGAAATCCTCCATGTGCGTGGTGTCCGAAGAACTGTCTCGCGGCTACATCGGCGTAGGCTCCCTCGGCACCCGCTCCGAGATCGCCGCCGAATTGATCCTTTGCGGCGGCACCGAAGAGCAAAAACAAAAATGGCTCCCAAGACTGGCCTCCGCCGAGACTTTGCCGACCGCCGTTTTTACTGAGCCAAACACGGGCTCCGACCTTGGGTCCTTGCGCACCCGTGCCGTCAAAAAGGGCGACGATTGGGAGGTTACGGGCAACAAAACGTGGATCACCCACGCCGCCCGTACCCACGTGATGACCCTGCTTGCGCGCACTGACCCGGATACGACCGATTACAAAGGCCTGTCGATGTTCTTGGCCGAAAAGACCGCCGGCACCGACGCCGATCCGTTCCCGACAGACGGCATGACAGGCGGTGAGATCGAGGTTTTGGGCTATCGCGGCATGAAGGAATACGAGCTGGCCTTTGACGGGTTCAAAGTTGATGGCGACAACCTGCTTGGCGGAGAGACAGGCAAAGGGTTCAAGCAACTCATGCAGACGTTCGAGAGCGCTCGCATCCAGACAGCAGCGCGTGCGATTGGTGTCGCGGCCTCTGCCCTTGATGTGGGCATGCAATACGCCAAGGACCGCAAGCAATTCGGCAAAGCGTTGATCGATTTCCCGCGCGTGTCAGGCAAGCTTGCGATGATGGCCGTCGAGATCATGATCGCGCGTCAGTTGACCTACTTCTCCGCCAATGAGAAAGATAACGACCGTCGCTGTGATCTTGAGGCTGGCATGGCGAAACTGCTGGGCGCGCGCGTTGCTTGGGCATGTGCCGACAACGCGCTTCAAATCCACGGCGGCAATGGTTTTGCGCTGGAGTATAAGGTCAGCCGCATTCTCTGCGACGCCCGTATTCTGAACATCTTTGAAGGTGCCGCCGAAATTCAGGCGCAGGTTATCGCGCGGCGACTGCTCGATTAAGGCCAAGGCGCGGGTGTAATCGCCCCGCGACCAACCAGCCGGCCCCTAACCCAACTGCAACGGCGGCAAAGACGCCACTGACGGGGGCCACAAGCAGCACGAGCGCCGCCGCACCCGGTGTGATAATTCCCGACACATCGCGGAAGCTGGAATAGACCGCAGCCATCTCAGTGCGCTCTGCGGGGCGTACCGCCATGAGAAACGGCAAGCCGCCGCAAACGTCGAGCGCGACGAGGAAAATCGAAGCCGCCATGATGCTGATCACCGTCGCCCAAGGGTAGCCAGACAAGGCCCATCCCAGCGCAAAGAGAAGTGCCGCCGCGGCGAAAGAGGCGCGCACAGACCAGCGCACGCCCGACTTATTGACCTTGCGCAGCATCAGAGGCGTGGTGAACAACAACGCGTTGCTGATCGACAAAGCCATCGCACCAACCTTATCGCCAAGCCCGCTTTCGATGCAGTAGATCGGCAAGTAGACAACAAACACCCACCAGCCGCAGGACCGCATCACCGCAAAGAACCAGCCCGCGATCAGACGCGGTTGCGCGAAAAAGCGACCAAGGTAAGCGAGCGGATTGACCGCAGGTGCACGTGCGCGACTGATCTGTTTACCGTTGCCAAGGCGCAGCTTCCAGAACACCGCGATCAGCAAAAGCGCAAAGAACCCAGCCAGCAGAAACGGCGCAGGGGTCCACCAATTCAGCAGCGTCACGCCAAGGATCGGGCCAACCATCCACGGCGTGGCACTATAGACCATGCGGGTTGTCTCGTTACGGCCCAAATCCATACGGTGGATGTAATCGAGGACATAGGCGTTGAGACAAACCGTAAAAGTGACCGTGCCAACTGCGTTCGCAAGCAATGCACAGGCCATCAACACTGGCACCTGCGTAAGTGCCAACGACAACCCAACGAGGTAACAACAACCCGCCAGCGTGAACATCCAGCGACGCGGGATAAACCGCGACATCCACGGCACCATCAGGCCACAGCAAAGCGAGGCCAGCCCGACGAGGAAGTAGATATGCGACACCTCTACCGCGTCAGGAAAAGCGCGATAGATATAGACAGGCATGACCGACAAAAGCGTCCCGCGAATACCTGCCTCTAGCGCCGCCAACAAGGCGAAGTCCTTGATCTTAGGCGTCGGTGCATGGCTGAGATAAATAGGGCTGCGAGCTGCGATCATTGGTTCATCTTCAAAGTGTACTGTATCTAACTCCGCCCACCGCTCGGCAGCGTCTTGCCCATAGGCGACATCTTTGTGCGCTTTTGCTGGATCAGACCCGTGTCACGTGTCAATTTGGCCAAAACGTAAAGGATCACGGCCCATGCATCGCCTCATCATAGCGTTCGCAGTCTTAACATCTGCTTGCCAAGCGGACGAAACCGTCACAGCTTACTTGACAGGACCGGCGGTATTTAAGAGGTGGTCCTAGATTTTAGACCAGTTTGCAGCCTTGTTAAGATG
>Ga0102866_1000342_pt1 | contig 10744 bp, 9 predicted proteins | sample Colrivmeta1546A3_FD_78441 | JGI IMG/M metagenome (GOLD analysis project Ga0102866, IMG submission 78441) | Estuarine microbial communities from the Columbia River estuary - metaG 1546A-3 | ecosystem: Environmental > Aquatic > Marine > Intertidal zone > Estuary | place: USA: Columbia River Estuary... | reverse complement strand
TTTTTTATTGGAATTTATGTTGCTTTGAAAAGAAAAGATTCAATTCGAATTAATTAACTTATTCAATATGATATGTTATTGTTTTTTTTCTTATTTTAGTTTGGACCTTTAAGATTATTACTATGTACAATTCAAATTTATTCGTGGAACTTTTAGCTGCTTATTTAGTGTTTATTATCCTCATTTTAGTCTTTATGATTATTGTAATGTGGAAAATCAATACAAAGGCAGGTCAACCAGGCTGGGCAGTTCTAGTCCCATTTTACAATCTTTACATATACACCCAAGTTATTAAAAGACCAACTTGGTGGATGGCGCTTTATTTTTTAGCAATCATTCCGATTCTAGGAAGTATAGCAGTCATCGTAATTAATATTCTTGATTTAATTAGACTTTCCAAAGTTTTCGGTAAAGACGGTGGTTTTGCCGTTGGATTAATTTTGCTTGGTGCTGTCTTCCTTCCCATTTTAGCATTCGGTGATGCTGAATATATTGAGGAAAGTATTGATTAAACTATTTGCTTAATAACTCAAATGAAAGCCAGATTATATCTGGCTTTTTTTATGCATACTACACCAACAAATTTCTCAATATTCGCCATTCTCAAGGGGTAAAAAATAATATGACCAAATAATCTCTTTTTTCGTACTTTTTCTTTTATATCTTTTGAATGGAATACAATTTTTGTGTCTAATTTGAAGTAACCCTTTCCAAAGAATCCATTATTGAGGTAGAGACCCATTCAGGGTATTATTTTGTTCACCTCAATCTATTCTTATGACTAAGCTTGTTTTGACATTTTGTTTGCTATTGGCATATGGCAACTCTATTGCTCAAATGCCTTATGCCTATGAGTTAGAAAAGCCGCGTAAATCTCGCGGTGTTTACTTGCTTGAAGACAACACACAATTCACGCATTATCTGAGGTTTTATGATTTTGAATTTGAATCTGTAGTATACTTTCACAATAGCGATACGTTATGTGAATTGACCAGTTATTCGTATCACGACTCCAAACAATTTTTGCGCAAGGACTTTCTACTGGATGTAAAGCGTGTTTATCGCCATGATTCTTTACAATTTGCTGTTGAGGTGAACGATGACCTATACAGTTTAGTGCCAATAGAAGACCAAGTTTTTCATATTGACAAAGTATTTGAACTGCTTGAATTACCACAAAACAAGGGTGTTTTTTACCAAAATAAATTAGCAGCATTTCTTCGAATTAGTCCAGTATTGGAGCCTATTCAAGTTGCTCAAGTCATAGAGCCATGGTACGTCGATCCAAATACCAATCAAAGTTTTGTTTCTACCGCTTGCCGTGAAAATAACAACCTTCCATGCATGTGCGCAGCGCTCCAATTTGGCGCAGGCAATGATTATACAAAAGCGCAACAAATCGCGAGCTATTTAATCAAGCGCTTTGAGTACGGATATGGCGACACTTCACAGTATCATCCTGTAGGTCTGCTCACGAGCGAGCAAAATTTGGCGGTATGCGCAGGCTATAGCCAAATGTATGATTGGCTTTTGGATCAGGCCCACATCAATTCCAAGTATGTCAGTGGGGCTGTTCGAGTAGATCACAATGATATTTTTTATTCAGGTCATAGTCATGCTTGGAACGAGCTTGAAATTGAGGGTAAACGATATCATTCTGACGTTACTTGGGCAAAGGACACGACCTCCAATTGGCTCATGAATGATAAGGCTAACTTTTTCTTGACTCATTTTGCAGAACCAACCAATGACTCCCTTTGGGATATGCCCAATCAGCGCACAATGTATGAGTTCATGTACCAACCTATGGTCAGAAATCCCGACAAAACAGCGGCTGCAAACTTGAAAAACCTTTACAACCCCATGCCATTTCAATTTGCTCAAAAAGTATTTACAATGTCATTTTCAAAGCCAGTAAATGTGCGCTCTATTTACTTTTATGATCTTGTATATCCTTTTGTGCGCTTCGAAGGTGAAAAAGCAATAGCAGATCAGTTAACGCTTAGTCTTGGGAATGGTATTCCCTATAAAAAAACAACCCACGAAGTGCATTTTGAGTTGAAAGAACAATTTACGCGTTTGGCCATCGATATTGAAGGGATTGGTACTATAGATTATTGCATTTTCAATGGAACGGAAAAGGAATTTTATCAATTTATGCTCGAGCAGATAGATGCAAGAAGCCCTTACAGCGTGGCATTGGCATTTTTAGCCTGTGCAAAGTTGAATGACGTAAAAGAATTTAATAAACTCAAACCTTATCTTGAAAATCCTAAAATGAGTTTCAAGACTTTCCAAAAACAGGCCAAGACGCAGCACATTGATGATTTCCATTTTGCGCTATTCAATGGAACACGTCATTTCGGTGATTTCAGCGGTTATTCTTTTGAATACTCCAACTCTCCAACCGAACCTCGAATTTATCTTGGAATTTCAGACAACTCCGAATTCTATTCTTTCACTGGTTTTGCAACCGATACTTGGGGATTGAGAAAGAAATGATTACTTTGCGAAGGAATACAATACTTTCTCATTATGTTTAAATTCAGTTATTTAATTGGTATTCTGCTGCTTGTAATTGCCTTTATTACTAACCCCAAGGAAAAGGATTTTAGGTCGGAAGTAGAAGATATAATAATTCAAGAAATGAAATTAGATGAAGAACAAAATATCGTAGGCGAAGTGTTAACCTCCAAATTGCTACAGACAGTGCTTTGGGCCGTAGTGCGGGTAGATTTCCAAGATTATATATTATGTTCTTTTTTTGAATTAAAAATTGGCGAGCGTCAGGTCAAATTCTTTGGTGTATTTGGGCAAGTTATTCCGATCTCAGGTAAACAGGAACTCTCGACATTAAAATGGTAGTAAGGATTCATATTATTTTATGCAATAATTCAAAGGCCCAACATAAGCGTTCCCATAGTAAACTTCTTTACCATTCGTATAACTAGAAATCCCAATATAAAGTTGATTCAATGCATTAGAAGACACAATCGGTTTGTGTTTGACGATTTTTTGCCAATCTTCAGCTTGTAATTTAAAGCATTCTGATAGGGTCACTCCTTTTAGAAATGCTTGTAAAAACTCAGTTATCGATCCACTTGTTGCAAAATAGCCACCAGCGCCAATCATAAAAAAGGGTAAGGCAGTATCTGTAATTCTTTTGTGCGCCTCTACAATACCAATATTATCAGGATCACCTGCTGAAGTACCGTGCGAACCGCAGGCATTTAAATAAATGATCAAGGGTTTGTTTTTAAATTGGACATCTTCAATAATATTCTGGGCCGTTACAAATTCATTTACATAGAGGCCGCCAAATTCGCCGTCGAATCCTCCATTGGCAACACCGTGACCCGTATAGATAAAAAATGAACAATTTACAGCCTTGGCTTTGATGTCTGCCCAACGTGCATTTGGATAATAAAATTTATAAACGGTAATGCCATTCTGCCTAAAAATATCAGCCAAAGAATTCAGGTGCCCAACGGCATGATTTTGTGCATCATTACCTACAATAAGTACTGCTGATTTAGGAATTGCAGCTGCTTTTTCTGAATAGAAAAAAGAGCACAATAGCAAAGCAACCGAGAGACAGCATGTTTTCATCTTTCTTGATTTGAGGGTTTAACAAAAATTCAAGGTATCGCTGTTTCATATCTTTTTTAGTTAAGAATACAATTTTTAGAATAGGTTACTTGAACGAGAAAAGAATTGCTAGAAACCAAAAAAGCCCCATCACTGAGGCTTTTTGAGTGGTCCCACACGGGCTCGAACCGTGGACCCACAGATTATGAGTCTGTTGCTCTAACCAACTGAGCTATAGGACCGCTTGTCTTTCCTTAGATGAGGAGCTGACAATGGCTGCAAATGTAGTAATTTTTTAGTGCGATTTTGAACGTCTCAGCGTAAATTCTGTAATTTCTGGATAAATACCTACCCGTCCTGGGAAGCCTATATAGCCAAAGCCACGGTTGACATATAAATACTGCTTGCCTACTTGATAAAGGCCTGCCCACTTGGGGTAAACAAAAGAAACGGGGCTCCAGCGCAGGCCAAAACGCTCGATGCCAAATTGCATGCCATGGGTGTGTCCGGAGAGCGTGAGGTCGATGTCGGTATGGATCACTTGCGCATCAAAGTGGCTGGGGTCGTGGCTGAGTAAAAGTTTGAAGCCTTCTCCCGTTTGAGCCAAAGTTTCTTCGAGTTTGCCGCTTTGCCTGAACATGGAGCGCCCCCAGTTTTCGACACCCAAGAGCCAAAAGTTTTTTTCGAGTTCGACTGCTTTGTTGAGTAGGGGCGTCCAGCCCACGTTTTCATGCATTTGCACCAGGGCTTGTAGGTTGGCGGTTTTTTCGTGGTCGTAGTCCCAGGAGATGTAGTCGCCGTAGTCGTGGTTGCCCAAAATGCTGTATTTGCCTTTTTTGACTTCAATTTGTGAGAAGAGCGGCTCCCAGCCCTTGAATTCGTCGGCTTTGTTGTTGACTAAATCACCGGTAAATAGAAAGTAGTCGGCCTTGCGGGAGTTGATCAGGTCAATGGCCTTTTGCACTTTGTGGGTTTGGCCGTAGAAACTCCCGATGTGCACATCAGAAATTTGGATAAAAGTGGCGCCGTCCATGGCTGTGGGGAGGTGCTCAAAGAAAAGTTCTACCTCCCGAACTTTCCAGTTCCAACGGCCAAAGAAAATGCCGTAAAGAATCGCTACAAAATGCAGTGTGGCGAGCGCAAAACCGATGTTTCTGGCCAGTTCGAGTTGAAAAGTGAGAAAGACCAAGCCCGGAAGCAAATAAACGATTGCGGGTAGGGCTAGCGCCACAAATAATCCGAAAATGGAAAATCCTAATTTGTAATTGCTGCGCATTTTGATATTGCGAAAGCCCCACATGAAGAGCAGGATGCTACCTAGGATCAAGCCTAAATGAAGGAAGCCAAAGGCGGCGAGATAAGTATCCGGGATGCTCCAAATAGCGAGCAGAAAAATCCATTCTGAAACGATCAGAAGGAGTAGAAAGAGGAGAAATAACATAAAATTACGACAAGGAGATCAAGGAATTGTTGCTTACATCCATGAGCCACCTACGGAAATGATGTTTGGCAAGGCTAAGTATTCCGGGTAGGTTTCTTCGGTGATGCCGCCAGTTGGGCAAAATTGAATGTTCGGAAAGACTTGGCCATAGGCTTTGAGTGCGCCCAAGCCACCAAATAAATTGGCCGGGAAAAACTTGAAGGTGTCCCAACCAATCTGAATGCCTTCGATGATTTCACTCGGGGTAGCTACACCGGGGATAAACGCAATTTTGCTTTGTTCAAAAAGTGGAGCGAGGCTGGCGTTGAGGCCGGGGCTCACCATAAAATCGACACCGAGTTCAATTGCTTTTTCGATTTGCTCGGCCTTCACAACTGTGCCCATGCCAATTGCGCAGCGGTCGCCGTACAATTTTTTGGCAAGCGCAATGCAGTCGTAGGCAGCAGGTGTGCGCAACGTAATTTCAATGCAGAAGATGCCACGAGCAATAAGCGCATCCATTTTCGGAATAACTTCCTCAGTGCTATTGAAAGTAACAACCGGGATGGTAGGGTGTTGAGAAAGGACGGTGCGGATGTCGTTCTGAGCCATATTGTCAATTTGACACAAAGGTCGTTATTTTTCGTTTACGACACCTCAAACCATTGTTTTTCTTGATTGTAGGGGTCGAGTTGTTGATAAAGGCTAGCAATGCGCTCAGATACAGCACCGTCTGGGCAAAAATTCAGGATATTGGTGCTGCGCTCTTGGAGTTGACTCTTGGGCTGAATTTTCTCCGAAAGTTGCTCTATCTGCTTGAGTGCTTTGTCGAATTTGGCCTTGCGTGTTTTTTCAAATCTTTGCTCGAGTGCTTCGCGTTGTTTTTGAATGCGGGTCAGTTCGGCTTCGATCATTCTTTTTTCTTGAGGTAATTCTCCGTCCACAATTTTTAGAAAAGCGTCTTTGTAGCCACTCCATAGTTCATCCAAATGACCATAATTGGGTTCACGATCCCCAACTTGTTTGAGGTAGCGTTTCTTGAGCTCGGCTTTGTCAGAAAGAAAATCTTGTTTTTCAAAACCAAGTTTCTGGATGAGGTCTAAGTCTTTATCTTGCAGCACGATGCCACCAGCGCGTTGAATAGTGAGCGGAAAGGGGAGATCGAGGCAAGCAAAAGCTTGCGGCAGTTGTTGCCAATAAGCGATTTCACTTGGCCCGCCGATGTATGCCAAATTTGGTAAAATCCATTCTTGATAAAGGGGCCTGAGCACCACATTCGGAGAAAGTTGGGCGCTGTCTTTTTGCTCGAATTGAATTGGTCCTGATTTTTCAATCCTTTCTCTTTTCGCCTCGGCCAATAGAAATAAGTTAGATTCCTTGCTTTCTATTGGTGTTGGAAGGTTCTTTTCTTGAAGTGCTTGGGTGTTTTGAAGTACGGCCTGATGAAGATCTGAAGTAAATAAATCTTTTTGCCATATGGGCCAAGCGCTCTGTTTCAAGCGTGCGTTGTCGGCATCGATGATAACGAGCCCATAAAGGGAGAAGAGTTCATTTACAAATTCAAAAAAGCCTAAACCGTAGTTTGGGACCTTAAATTTTTCTATTAAACGATGAATCTCACTATCTGGTTGGTTTTGAAACTTTTCGGCAAGGGCTCTGAGCAAAAATTGTAAATCTTTGGTGTCAAAGCGTCCGACGGCACCTTTTTGCGCGCTTTCCCAGGTCCATTTTTGACCAAAGAGCAGGAAGCTTCGGATTTCTTCGAAGTCGTGGTCTTCGGAGGCCATCCAGTAAACTGGCACAAAATGCTGCTCCGGAAATTTCTCATGTAAGTCAGCGCTTAATTTGATGACATGTATGATCTTGTAAATGAAGTACAGCGGCCCTGTCATGAGGCACAGTTGATGCCCTGTAGTGATGGTAAACGTATCGGGTTCTTTTAAAAGGCGTAAATTCCTTTTTAACTTTTCTGAAACCGCGATACCCTTGTATTTTTCTTCCAAGACTTCACTCAAGAGCGCGCGCTGCTCGGCAGAGAAACTTTGCTTTTTGAGTGCAATCTGCTGGGCAAAGGAAGAAAATAGTGCGTCTGTCATCTTACATATTGCGTCGGTACTGGCCGCCAACTTCGAATAAGGCGTTGGTGACTTGCCCCAATGAAGCGACCTTACACGTTTCCATGAGCTCGGCGAAGATGTTTTTGTTTTGTACGGCTGCTTCTTGCACTTTGGAAATGCCTTCATTTGCCGCATCTTGCTGTGCGCTATGTAAATTGCTGAGCATGCTGATCTGATATGCTTTTTCCTCTTCTGTTGCTCTAATAACCTCTTTAGGAAGTACAGTTGGGGACCCTTTTGAGCTTAAGAAGGTATTGACGCCAATGATGGGGAATTCACCGGTGTGCTTGAGCGTTTCGTAATACAAAGACTCTTCTTGAATTTTGGAGCGCTGGTACATGGTTTCCATGGCACCCAAAACGCCTCCGCGTTCGGTGATGCGGTCGAATTCAGACAACACAGCTTCCTCGACCAAATTGGTGAGCTCTTCAATAATAAACGCGCCTTGAAGCGGATTTTCGTTTTTAGCCAAGCCGAGCTCTCGGTTGATGATCAGCTGAATAGCCATGGCCCTGCGCACAGACTCTTCTGTTGGCGTGGTAATGGCTTCGTCGTAGGCGTTGGTGTGCAAAGAGTTGCAGTTGTCGTAGATGGCGTAAAGTGCCTGCAAGGTGGTGCGGATGTCGTTAAAGTCGATTTCTTGTGCGTGCAAGGAGCGCCCAGAGGTCTGGATGTGGTATTTGAGCATTTGCGCTCTGGCATTCGCACCATACTTCTTCGCCAAAGCTTTGGCCCACACGCGGCGCGCTACACGACCAATAACTGCGTATTCGGGGTCTATGCCGTTCGAGAAAAAGAACGAAAGGTTGGGCCCGAATTCATTGATGTCCATACCGCGGCTCAGGTAGTATTCTACGTAAGTGAAGCCGTTAGCGAGTGTGAAGGCGAGTTGGCTTATTGGGTTGGCGCCTGCTTCTGCGATGTGGTAGCCAGAAATAGAAACCGAATAGAAATTGCGCACGCCATTGGCAATGAAGTACTCCTGGACGTCTCCCATGAGGCGAAGTGCAAATTCTGTCGAGAAAATACAAGTGTTCTGCGCTTGGTCTTCTTTGAGGATGTCTGCCTGAACCGTACCGCGCACTTGCTTGAGTGTATCGGCTTTGATTTGGGCATAAACGTCGGCTGGCAAGACTTGGTCTCCGGTGACGCCGAGTAGCATAAGGCCGAGCCCGTCGTTTCCTTCGGGTAACTCACCTTGGTAGGCAGGGCGCTCCGTTCCTTTGGCATTGTAGATGGCGGCAATTTTGGCTTCAACTTCCGCTTCTAGCCCGTTTGCTTTGATGTATTTTTCACAGTTTTGATCGATTGCTGCATTCATGAAATAAGCCAAGAGCATTGGCGCCGGCCCGTTGATGGTCATGGATACAGAAGTTGCCGGATGGCTGAGATCAAAACCTGAATAGAGTTTTTTGGCATCGTCTAGACAGCAAATAGAAACCCCTGAGTTGCCGATTTTGCCATAGATGTCTGGGCGCAAGTCGGGATCGTTGCCGTAGAGTGTTACGGAGTCAAAAGCGGTGGAGAGGCGTTTGGCCGGCATGCCGAGCGAAACGTAATGAAAGCGTTTGTTGGTGCGCTCTGGGCCGCCTTCGCCTGCAAACATGCGCGTAGGGTCTTCGCCTTCGCGTTTGAATGGGAACAAGCCAGCCGTGTAAGGGAATTCGCCCGGTACGTTTTCTTGCAAAACCCAACGCAGGATATCGCCCCAACTCACGTAGTTGGGTGTTGCTACTTTCGGAATTTGTAAATGAGATAGCGACTCAGTGTGTGTTTGGAGTGTTAAAATTTTGTCTCGGACCTTGAATTGATATTCAGGGTTTTTGAAAGCTTGTTTTTTGGCATCCCAGTTTTGTAGGAATACCCAGTTTTTGGGGTCAAAGTTGAGTTTTTCTTGCTCAAAAGCTTCTTGTAAACCTTTGATCAAGCGGTCTTTGTCTTCCAAACTGGAGCTGCTAATGGCGTCTAACGAAACCTGCAGGCCGTGCAATTTGGTGGCAACCGCTACTTGTGCGTCGACCCATTTGTCATAAGCGCGGTTGTTCTCAGAAATTTCGGAAAGGTAGCGCGTGCGCTCTGGCGGTATCACGTAGATTTTCTCGGACATCTCGCGCGTGATGGCAAAGGTAGATTGGAGGTCTCCGCCAGTTTTTTTCACGACGTGGTCCATGATCACTTTGTAAAGTGTATTCATGCCGGGGTCATTGAACTGTGAGGCAATGGTGCCGTAAACAGGCATGTCGTCTACAGGGCTGTCCCACAAGTTGTGGTTGCGCTGGTACTGCTTGCGGACATCGCGCAGGGCGTCTAGGGCGCCGCGTTTGTCGAATTTGTTGAGTGCAATGACGTCGGCGAAGTCGAGCATGTCGATTTTCTCGAGTTGGGTCGCGGCGCCGTATTCGGGCGTCATGACGTACAAAGAGACGTCAGAGTGATCTAGAATTTCGGTGTCGGACTGCCCGATTCCGGAGGTTTCTAGGATAATGAGGTCGTATTTTGCTGCTTTTAGAATGGAAATCGCTTCGGCAACATGCTTCGATAGCGCAAGGTTGGATTGGCGTGTAGCTAACGAACGCATGTAAACGCGCGGGCTCTTGATGGCGTTCATGCGGATGCGGTCGCCGAGTAGTGCGCCTCCTGTTTTTCTTTTGGAAGGGTCTACAGAAACTACCGCGAGTTGCTTTTCTGGGAAGTCGAGCAAGAAACGGCGCACGAGCTCATCTACCAAAGAGGATTTACCAGCACCGCCCGTACCCGTAATACCGAGAACCGGAACAGCGGTTTGAGCACCAGCGTCGCGCAGCGCAGCTAGTAGGGTTGCGTTTTCTTCGGGAAAGTTTTCGGCCGCACTAATGCAATGTGCGAGCGTTGGAATCGATTTTTGTGCTACGGCCGCAAGAATGCTTTCGTTCGACTCTTTTTTGGCTTGCCCCACCGCAAAATCACATTTTTGAATGAGGTCGTTGATCATGCCTTGAAGGCCCATTGAACGGCCGTCGTCAGGGTGGTAAATGCGCGTAATGCCGTAACCGTGCAATTCTTCAATTTCCGAAGGTAAAATAGTGCCGCCGCCACCGCCAAAAATTTTGATGTGTGGCGCTCCTTTTTCCTGGAGTAAATCGTGCATGTATTTGAAGTATTCCATGTGGCCGCCTTGGTAGGAGGTCATGGCAATGGCCTGAGCATCTTCTTGAATGGCGCAGTTCACTACTTCTTCCACTGAGCGGTCATGGCCAAGGTGAATCACCTCACAGCCGGTGGCTTGGATGATGCGGCGCATGATGTTGATGGCGGCGTCGTGGCCATCGAAGAGCGCTGCTGCTGTTACAATGCGAATTTTATGTTGTGGGATATAAGGCTGAACCTGTTCCATACGTGTTATTGATTGATGCGCAAATTTAGGCTTTTTTCGGCAATTTTAGCCATTCACTATTTTCTCCACGATGCTTGCCACAGCCGGGCAAATCAGCGTGTTTTGCGCCGTTAAATCCATAATTTGATACATGTTTTTGCGATCGGTGTGGGGATATTCTCGGCAGGCTAGAGGGCGGTCTTCGTAAACAGCACAAGTGTTGTCTGGGAGCAAATTAAAACAAGGAGAGCTTTGCAGGACGTAGTC
>Ga0102866_1000281_pt1 | contig 12132 bp, 13 predicted proteins | sample Colrivmeta1546A3_FD_78441 | JGI IMG/M metagenome (GOLD analysis project Ga0102866, IMG submission 78441) | Estuarine microbial communities from the Columbia River estuary - metaG 1546A-3 | ecosystem: Environmental > Aquatic > Marine > Intertidal zone > Estuary | place: USA: Columbia River... | reverse complement strand
CCTAGAAGATGGTCCGTTAACCCTTGCTTGCGATCCGAGAGGAGCATCATCAGCACAGACACAAGCTGTAGCGGGGCCATTGCCATAGAAAAGGAATAGCCTGCTGTATGCATAAGTGCGGATTGGGAATCTAGGCGCAGACCATCGTGGTCACGCAACTCGATCCCCATCAGGCGCATACCCCACGTTGAGGATTTGCTCGCGATTGTGAACCAGCGGTAAATAAAGCCGACCACGAGCATCAGGAACGGAAAGAATAATAGGGCGGTGAAGACGGTAAAGGGCACAATGATGACGCAAAGGATGCCGACGAGAACCACGTCGAAGACCCAAGCGGCAGCACGTTTGGCGAGGACGCCAGTATAGAATTGCGGCTTTGTTAAAGGATCTGGCAGGCCGAGATGCATGGCTGTGACTTTCTAAGAGGGGGAGGGCGGCCCGCGATGGGGCCACCCTGTAAGGTATTAAGCTGGTTCGTTCTCTGCGTCGTCTTTTGCCTTTGGGGCATCAGACGCGCGGTCGTCCATAAACTGGTCGAACTGTGCCTTGTCTTTGGCGTCACGCAGGCGCGTCAGGAAGGCTTCAAAGTTGGATTGCTCTTCCTCCAAGCGACGGAGTGTTTCTGCTTTATAGGCGTCAAAGGCAGAATTGCCAGAGGAGAGTCCCATGTGACGGGCGGCGTGGCGGCGGCTTTGGCCGCAAGATTTGCTAAACATACGTTTGCTCCAGATCATATAAGCGAGAAGGGCGAGGCCAATTGGCCAGAAGAAGATTAGACCGAGGACCATTGCGGCGATCCAAGCGCCTTTGCCGCGCGCGTCAAGCCAGCCTTCCGCACGGGCGAAAAAGCCGGGGCGATGATCGGCAAAGGTCATCGATGACGAAGGGGTTGCTGAGGCGGTGTTCATTTTGGGCTCCTTGGTTTCTGTGTTTATCTATGTGAATGCTTTTCACATTACAGATATTGGAGCGAACAACGGTTTACACAAGCCCTAATGTAAATGTTTTTTACATTTACTTTTTTTAAATAACTAAATCAGTTACTTGCGGGTTGGTGGTTCTTTAAGGGCCCATTATTTCATAGCCCGAAATAAGCTGCGCTGCGCTGTAATTGGGCGAATAATGCCATTTTTGGGCGCCTCGGAACTACTCACTCGAAACAGTTCGGCACGTTCCGCCTGTGGTTTTGGTCAGAAATGCCGATATCTCGGATGACCAAAGCTGATATCCTTCGAAGGTCAGGTGAATGCCATCATAAGAATGTTCGAGTGGGTACCCAAGCACATCACTTAGGTTTAGGAATTCTGCGCCTCGTTGTTGGGCCAATGTTTTGAGGGCGTCATTGAACTTCTCAATTTCCAAATCGGCTCGACCGACGACTGAGGTAACGATCACCTTTCTGCCGTGCCATGCCACCAAGATGTCATCATAGTCTTTGATGATTTCTTGAACATCGCGCCCTTGGAGCAGGTCGTTTATGCCCAACATCACAAAAATCGGTGCATCCTCTGGAATAACGTCTGACCGCAACTTTGCCGATTTTACCGTTTCTCTTCCAATGCCACGATTGGCGATTTTGCAATCGAGGAGCTCAGACCAGCGCCCATGATCGGTCAGGCTGTCCCCGAACAAAATCAGGTCGAACCGATTTTGCGAGGCGAATTGTTTCGTTCGCGGAGAAATCACGATTTCGGGGGGGGGTAATTTTTCCAATAATCGGACGGGAGAATACCCCCGCCATAAAAAATGAAACGGCGCAAAAAGCAAACAGTATCCGCAAGTTATGTCTCCAAAGCAGGTAGGGTAAATTCATTTTAACTAATTGTTGTCGGATACCAGAACGGTTTTCAGTTCGCCATCTAATATGAGCCTCCAAGGCGGCCAAAGACGAGCCAGTCCGCGTGATCATGGATGATGGTTACCTATAAACGCTTTTAATTGTCGATTGTTATGTCGTGAAATCAGAGATTTGCGCATTAGAAATCTTTAAAAGTTCAGTTGGATCAATGCCAAAGATATGCCGTGGTGTGCCTGCTGCGGCGTAAACGATGCCGAAATCGCTTAGGCGCGTGTCCATAAATGACGTGATCGGGGAGAGGTGCCCAACGGGGGGGATGCCGCCGATGGCGAAGCCGGTTTTCTCGCGCACCACACCGGGATGCGCCCGCCCAAGCGCCTCACCTGTCAGGAACGCGGCTTTTGCCTCACAGACCTGATTGCCGCCCGCGGTGATGAATAGGTAAAGGTCGCCTGTGGTTTCGCCTGCGAAGATGATCGACTTTGCGATTTGGTCGATGTCGCAGCTTGCGGCGTCTGCCGCTTGCGCCGCTGTGCGGGTTTCGGCGGGCATTTCCATCGCGAGGGCCGCGCAGTTTGCGGCCTTGAGGGCATCCATGACGCGATCGATACTTTTGCTCATGTTCCATCCTTTTTGTTAAAGTGTAACTTTACGAGCGATTGGCCAATTGACCAGACCGCACCTTATGCCATTGTCACCCCATGAGCTTTACAAATCGTATCACGCGCCAGCCGCGCCCGTTTGACCCTGCGATTGGGCAGGATGCCTTGTCACATGTTGCAGGGCTTGATCCATCGCTTGCGCCTTTGGTTGTTGGGGCTGCGGGATGTAGTCCTTATTTATCAGGTCTAATGTCACGTGAGGGCGCATGGCTGGTCGAGGCTGTGCATGACCCTGAGGCGGCGGTGGCTGCGATTTTTGCGAGCTTGCCTGAGGTGCCGCTTGATGAATTGAGCGATGCGCTGCGTGAGGCGAAGCGGCGGATTGCGCTTTTGACGGGCTTGGCGGATTTGGGAGGCGTTTGGCCGTTGGAGGTCGTGACGCAAGTCTTGACCGATCTGGGTGATCTGGCCGTCGATGTAACGATCAAGGCGCTGGTCGCGGCCGAGATCAGGCGTGGCAAACTGCCCGGTATGGGCATTGACTATGTGCCGACGGCGGGTGGGTTGTTGGCGCTGGCGATGGGTAAGATGGGGGCTGGTGAGCTGAATTACTCGTCTGACATCGACCTGATCATGCTGTTTGACGAGACCCGCTTTGAGCCTGACGATTTTCATGATGCCCGTGCGAGCTTTATTCGTGTCACACGCAGGATGGCCGCGATCCTGTCGGATGTGGCGGCGGGTGGATACGTGTTCCGCACCGATTTGCGGCTGCGCCCTGATCCCAATTCAACGCCTGTGTGTATCTCGACGGAAATGGCCGAGCGTTATTACGAGAGTGTTGGCCGTACGTGGGAACGGGCCGCCTATATCAAGGCGCGGGCCTGTGCGGGGGATATCGCGGCCGGCGAGGGATTTATCAAAACCCTGCGCCCGTTTGTCTGGCGCAAGCATCTGGATTTTGCGGCCATTCAAGACGCGCATGATATGCGGTTGCGGATCAGGGATCATAAGGGGTTGGGTGGCAAGCTCGTGCTTGAGGGCCACAATATGAAGCTGGGCCGTGGGGGGATTCGTGAGATCGAATTTTTCACCCAGACGCGGCAATTGATTGCTGGCGGACGTGACGAGAGTTTGCGGGTGCGTAGGACCGAAGACGGGTTGAATGCGATTGCGAAGGCGGGTTGGGTGCCTGAACAAGACGCCGTAACGCTTTATGATCATTACAAGTTCCACCGCGAGGTGGAGCACCGTTTGCAGATGGTGAATGACCAGCAGACGCATTCTTTGCCGAAATCCGAAGAAGGGTTTGAGCGCTTGGCGGCCTTTATGGGGCGCGATGTTGCGGGGTTGCGGGCCGAGTTGCGCGAGCGTTGTGAGGAGGTTCACGAGAAGACCGAAGGGTTCTTTGCGCCCGATGCGCCGAAGGCCTTGGAGGATGATTGGGGACAAGAGGTGACGGCGCGTTGGCAGACCTATCCTGCGCTCAGGTCGGACCGTGCCGAAGAGATATTTCGCAGGTTGAAGCCCGAGATATTGGCCAGATTGCAAGAAGCGGCGAAGCCTGAGGAGGCGTTGTTGCAGTTCGACGGGTTCTTGCGTGGATTGCCTGCGGGCGTGCAGTTGTTCTCCTTGTTCGAGGCCAATCCGCAGTTGACGCAGTTGATCGTGGATATCGCGGCGACGGCGCCCGCGTTGTCGCAATATCTGTCGCGCAATGCGGGGGTTTTAGATGCCGTGATTGGTGGGTCGTTCTTTAGTGAATGGCCGGGTGCGGAGGCACTGACCGAGAAACTGGCTAAGGTTTTGGGCGAGTGTGCGGATTACGAGGCGCAGCTTTTGGTGAGCCGCGTTTGGGCCAAGGAGTGGCATTTCAGGATTGGCGTGCACCATCTGCGCGGGCTGATTGATGCGGACACGAGCGGTGTGCAATACGCCGATCTGGCCGATGCTGTGGTCGCTGCGATGTGGCCCGTGGTCTTAGCTGAATTCACGCGCAAGCATGGGGGGATGCCGGGAAAGGGTGCGGTTGTGCTGGGGATGGGCAGTCTTGGGGCGCAGCGGCTCAATGCGTTTTCCGACCTTGATTTGATTATGATTTATGATGCTGAAGGGGTGGAGACCTCTGACGGGCCAAGGCCTTTGCTCACGCGGATGTATTACTCGCGGCTGACGCAAGCCTTGGTGACTGCGCTCACGGCCCAGATGGCCGAAGGGCGGCTTTATGAGGTGGATATGCGCTTGCGACCTTCGGGGCGTGCGGGGCCTGTGGCGACGTCAGTGGACGCATTTATGGCCTATCAGCGCGATGAGGCGTGGACGTGGGAACATCTGGCGCTGACCCGTGCGCGGCCTGTTGTGGGCAATGCGGAGTTGGCGGGCGTGGTCGAGGCGTTCCGCCGTGAGGTACTGGAGGCCAAGGGGCAGGGTCCTGCGGTTATGTCTGATCTGGCCGAAATGCGGGCGCGGATTGCGGATGCCAAGCCGCCCCAAGGGGAATGGGATGCCAAGATTGGCGCGGGGCGTTTGCAGGATACAGAGCTGATTTGTCAGGCGGTTGCCCTGCGTGCGGGTAGCCCTGCGCGCGAAGGAGCTGCGCAATTAGCAGCGGGTGTCGCGAAGGGCCTGTTGAGTGCCGCAGATGCGGGCGCAATCGCGGCGGCGGCGGGGCTTTTCTGGCGTATGCAGGCTGCGGCAAGATTGCTGACGGGCGGCACGCTGATCCCAGAGGATTTGGGTGAGGGTGGCCGTCGGTTGATCTTGCGCGAGACGGGTTTTGCGACGATGGCAGAGCTTCAGGACGCGATGCAAAATGCGGCGATTGCAGCCGATGAAGTGATTAGCGCCAAATTGGCGGAATAGGATATGAGATGGCAGAGCCACGCGACCCACATGACCCAAAGGGATTGATCCGAGAATCATTTCGCATTGACGGGATCACGGCGGGCGAGTGTCGGTCGATTTTCTTGGATTGGGCGCTCAGCATGCCTGTCGGCTATGACGCGAAGCCTGAGGTCGAGGCGTTACTGCTGAAGTATGCGGGAGAGCCTGACGCGCATCCGATGAAGCAGGTTTTGTCTGACGGCCTGAAGGCGTCAGGGGAAGCCAAGCGGCGCGGTGGGCGCGCCGCTCGGATGGGGTATTAACGCGGTAGTTTCGCGGCTTCGGCTGCGAGTGCAGTGATGCCGTCCCAATCGCCAGAAGCGACAAGGCTTGCAGGGGCAACCCAAGAGCCACCGACGCAGAGCGTGTTGGATAGGCTGAGGTAATCATTCGCATTTTTGAGGCTGACGCCGCCTGTTGGGCAGAAACTAATTTGTGGCAGTGGTGCGCCGATGGCCTTGAGTGCTGGCGCGCCGCCGTTGGCCTCTGCTGGGAAGAATTTCTGTACGGTATAGCCGCGTTCCAAAAGGCGCATGGCCTCGGTTGAGGTCGCGATGCCTGGCAGGAGCGGTAATTCGTTGGCTTCGCAGGCGTCGAGGAGAAGATCAGTCGCACCTGGGGAGACGCCGAAAGTCGCACCCGCAGCTTTCGCGTTTTCCACGTCCTTAGGTGTGAGCAATGTGCCCGCGCCGACGATGCCGCCCGCGACAGTTGCCATTTCGCGGATCACGTCGAGGGCGGATGCTGTGCGCAGGGTCACTTCGAGAACGGGCAGGCCGCCTTTGACCAATGCGCGCGCGAGGTCAGCCGCTTTGCTTGCGTCATCGACGACGAGAACGGGAATGACGGGGGCCAAAAGGCAAAGTTCGCGGCTTCTGATGGAGGCTTCTTGTGGGGTCATTGTATTGATTCCTTGAGATTAGATGCAGACGCCAGCGCCGTCAGAAGACAGCCCAACATTGTCGCGGAAGACTTGGAAGAGTTCGCGGCCAACGCCGTTACCGTTGCCTTTGAGGTCTGGCGCGGCGGCGGTCCGTGTGGACAGGTCCACGCCGATCACGTCGATGGTGCCTTTGGTTGCGTCAAGGCGGATGATGTCACCGTCTTGGATGAATGCGAGTGGGCCACCGTTCGCGGCCTCTGGGCTGACGTGGATCGCGGAAGGCACTTTGCCCGATGCGCCAGACATGCGCCCGTCGGTGACGAGGGCCACTTTGAGACCGCGATCTTGCATGGTTGCAAGGATCGGTGTGAGGCTATGCAATTCTGGCATGCCGTTGGATTTTGGCCCTTGGAAGCGCACGACGACAACGGTGTCTTGTGCAAGTTCGCCTGCTTTAAACGCAGCTTTCACGGCTTCTTGAGTGTGGAAGATTTTAGCTGGCGCCTCGATGATGTGGCGCTCTTGGGCCACCGCGGAGGTTTTGATTACGCCGCGGCCAAGGTTGCCTGCGAGTTGGGTCAGGCCGCCGTGATGGTTGAACGGGTCCGACACAGGGCGCAGGATTTTCTCGTTGAGGGATTTTGTGGTCCCTGCGGTGAATGCGATTTTGCCGTCGACGAGTTTGGGTTCTTGCGAGTATTGCGCAAGGCCTTTGCCCATGACGGTTTCGACGTCGTCGTGAAGCAGGCCCGCGTTCAAGAGTTCACCGATCATGTAGCCCAGACCGCCAGCAGCGTGGAAGTGGTTCACGTCAGCAAGGCCGTTTGGATAGACTTTCGCCATGAGCGGCACGGCTTCGGAAAGGTCAGAGAAGTCCTCGAGGTCGATGATCACGCCAGCGGCGCGGGCCATTGCGGGCAGGTGGAGGACAAGGTTTGTCGAGCCGCCTGTCGCCATCAGACCGACAAGACCGTTCACGAATGCCTTTTCGGACAGTATTTCAGACGTCGGGCGGAAGGTCTGTCCGAGGGCGGTGTTACCAAGCACTTGCTCGGTGCCGCGAATGGTGAGCGCATCGCGCATACCGCTGTCCGGGTTCACAAAGGAGGAACCGGGCAGGTGCATGCCCATGAATTCCATCAACATCTGGTTGGTGTTGGCTGTGCCGTAGAATGTGCAGGTGCCAGAGCCGTGGTAGGAGGCCATCTCGGCGGCCATCAACTCTTCGCGGCCGACTTCGCCTGTGGCGAAGAGTTGGCGGACTTTGGCTTTTTCGTCGTTGGGCAGGCCAGAGGTCATTGGACCCGCAGGCAGGAAGATCGACGGGATATAGCCGAAGGTTGCGGCGGCGATGATCAGGCCAGGCACAATTTTATCACAGACGCCAAGGTAAATTGCCGCGTCAAATACGTTGTGGGACAGGCCGATGCCTGCGGCCATCGCGATAATGTCGCGCGAAAAGAGTGAAAGCTCCATGCCTGTCTGGCCTTGGGTCACGCCGTCACACATGGCGGGCACGCCGCCTGCAACTTGCACAGTGCCACCAGCCGCGCGGGCAGCTTTGCGGATGATATCGGGGTAATGCTCGAACGGCTGATGTGCGGAGAGCATATCGTTATAGGCGGTGATGATACCGATGTTGGGTTGTTGCGTGGTCGCCAAGACGCTTTTGTCCTGCCCCATCGCAGCATAGGCGTGAGCTTGGTTGCCGCAAGTCAGGTGGGCGCGGCGCGGGCCCTCGGCGGCGGCAGCATTCATACGGTCAAGGTAATCGCCGCGGGATTTTTCTGAGCGGGCGATGATGCGGTCGGTGACTGCCTGAATTGTCTGATGTACGGCCATGATATTCTCCGAAAAAGGGTTGGGCTCCTTTAGCATGAAACGTTAGCGCTAACAATGGGCAGCGGGAAAAATGCGGTATTTTGACAACTGCGCACTCAAAAGTTGCTTCACTTAGGGTCATTGACACTTAAATGCCATTTTTAACCACATTTCCGCCCAAGTCGCATGGTTAATACATCAATAAGCCCACAAAGGGTGTTGTCCAAAACGGACACAGATACGGAGAAGACAAATGAATATGCTTAAAATCATGACGGTTGTAGCGCTTGGATTTGGTGTGGCGGGTTGTGCCGATGTTGATACAGTTTCTCGGAACACTCCAATTCCTCACCTGAGTTTGATACTCAGAGCTTTGCTATTGCGCGTGATTATGCAGTTCAGGCTGTGACGTTTGCGGCACCATCCGATTTGCGCGTCTCTGAATCCAACAGCTATTATCCAAACGCTGACGTCGTTTGGCGCGGTGATCCCATTGGTGACCGTGTAAGCCAGATCGGTGCGATTTTTGCAACGGCGGGTGAGCGTAACAAGAGCGTTCTAAATGGCGAAGTGCCTGTGATTGTTGATTTTCAACTGGTCCGCTTTCACGGCGTGACTGAGCGTACCCGCTTTTCCGTGGGTGGCGTTTACAATATTGAGTTCATGATGTCGGTCCGTAATGCGGTGACGGGTGAGTTGATCGAGGCACCGCGCTGCGTCAATACGAACCTTTCGGCACCAGGTGGGATTGCTGCTTTGATGCTTGAGCAAAAGGGCCAGACCGAGAAAGTCCGTGTCACTGACTTTCTGACGCAAGTCATTCGTGACGAATTGTCGGGTTCATATACGATCTAATCTTTCCAAACATATGTGTTTGCGGGTAAGGGGGCTGTTATGGAACAGTCCCCTTATCCCGTTGTCCGCCTCAATCCTAAAGGCGACGCCCGCGCAATTCGCCACGGTTTTCCGTGGGTCTATGCAAATGAAGTTGTAACTGATCGCAGGACCAAAGGTCTTGTGGCTGGAAGCATCGCAATTCTTGAGGATGCAGACCGCACGCCGATGGGTCTTGTAGCGGTGAACCCCGCCAGCAAGATTTTCTGCCGCATGCTGGAACGCGACATCAATGTGCCGATTGATCAGGCTTGGTTTGAGGCGAAGTTTCGTCTTGCCCTTGATTACCGCTCGCGCCTGTATCCTGGTCCATTTTATCGGTTCATCCATGCTGAGGCAGACGGTCTTCCGGGTGTGGTGATTGACCGCTTTGGTGATGTGGCTGTTGTGCAGCCGAACGCGGCCTATGCTGATACGCTGATTGAGACGCTTGTTGATGCGCTTGTCGCCGTGACTGGTGTGACGACTGTGATTATGAACGGGACGGGGCGTGCGCGCTCGCTCGAAGGCTTGGAAGAGCGCACTGATGTATTGCGCGGCACGGCCCCAACGGCGCCGATCCCTGTACCGATGAACGGTGCGATTTATCTGGCTGATGTGATGGGCGGTCAAAAGACTGGCTTATTCTTTGACCAGCGCCCCAATCATGCGTTTGCTGCGGCTTTGTCGCAGGGCAGCCGTGTGTTGGATGTGTTTAGCCACGTTGGCGGGTTTGGCCTTGCTGCGCTTGCCAATGGTGCAGCGTCTGTTTTGGCCGTAGATGGCTCTGCGCCTGCGCTGGAACTGGCGGAAGCTGGTGCAGCGGCGATGGGTGTGTCTGATCGTTTTGAGACACGTCGCGGTGATGCCTTCGCGGTACTTGAGGCCTTGGCCGAAGAGGGTGCAAAGTTTGACGTTGTGATCTGTGATCCACCTGCATTTGCACCGGGTCGTAAATCGCTTGATGCTGGTTTGCGGGCTTATGAGCGGGTTGCCCGATTGGCTGCTGGTTTGGTGGCTGACGGTGGTTTCTTGGGTGTTTGTTCATGTTCGCATGCCGCGGATCTGACGAAGTTCCGCAATGCGTCGGCGCGTGGCATTGGCCGTGCGGGTCGTCGTAGCCAAGTGATCCACACTGGTTTTGCTGGCCCTGACCATCCGCTGTTGCCGCATTTGGCCGAAAGCGGATACCTGAAGGCTGTGTTTTTCCGCCTATGAGAGTGCTGATCGATGCTTGCGTGCTTTACCCAACGGTAATGCGCGAAGTGATCTTGGGTGCGGCCAAGCTGGGGTTATTTGAACCTCGCTGGTCGGACCGCATTCTGGAAGAGTGGGCGCGGGCGACTGTGAAGCTTGGGCCTGAGGCCGAAGTCTTTGCGCGTGGCGAGATCGTGATGCTTGGTGCCCAGTTTCCACGTGCTATTGTGCCTGTGCATCAAGGGCAATTGCCGCGTCTTTGGTTGCCTGATCCAGATGATATTCATGTCTTGGCTGCAGCTGTGTCGGGGTCCTGTGACGGGATCTTGACCATGAACGCCAAGGATTTTCCGCGCGATACGCTGTCAGAAGAGGGCCTTGCGCGGTTTGATCCGGACGGGTTTTGTTGTCGGATGTTGGAGGAAGACCTGTTGGGCATGCGCGGTGTTGCTGATGGAATATTAGCGACTGCACGAGTGATGTCTGGCGTTGATTGGACCATGCGCAATCTGATGAAAAAGGCGCGGTTGCCGCGGTTTGGCAAATCACTCGCTTAGCCAATTTTCGTCGAAAATTGGAAAACCTAATTCACGAAAGTTTCCATTTTTCAGCATTTGTCTCGATGGCTTTGATCCGCTCGGCGGTGACGGGGTGGCTGAGTGTCCACGCAGGTGGCGTTGTACCCTTGGCACCAGTGAGCGTTTCGAGTTTATGAAAGAGCGAGATTTGCGGATCGGCTCCGATGCCCGATTTGATCAATAAGGCCGTGGCGTAAGCGTCGGCCTCGTATTCGTCAGAGCGGGACAATTTTGCTGCCAGCAGTGACATCAACGCGTTTGCGATGAACATGCCAACACCGGGCAGGAATCGGTTGAGGATCATGGCAAGCGCTGTGCGCATCGCGTTTTGGCCTGAAAAGTCGATCATGCGCCTGCGGGAATGGCCCAAGGCGACGTGGCCAAGCTCATGTGCGATGACTGATGCAAGCTCGGCAGCTGTGACTTCGCCTGCGCGGTATTTGTTAAAGAAACCGCGCGTGATGAAGATGCGCCCGTCGGGGGCCGCGAGTCCGTTCACAGGATCGATTTCGTAGATGTTGACCTTGATGCGCGGAATATCGAGGGCGCGGGCCATGTCTTCGGTTAAGGATTTCAGGATCGGGTCGGCAAGCTCGGTCGATTTTTCGTCAAGTTCCTTTGAGGTCCGCCAAATGGAGAACCGATACATGACGAGGCCATAGAGGACCGCGAGGAGGATGGGAGTGAACTTCAACATCCCTTAGATATGGGGTCGCTGTACCTGTTTGTCCATGCGCGGCTTACTGGATTTCCAAAGCCAGATGCCAAGACCAATGGCAACGCCCATAGCTGTGATGAAACCGCTAGCATTGCTAAGCATGCTGGCGATTAAGGTGATGTTGTCGGCGAATGTGAAGCCGAGACCGACATAGAGGCTGACCCAGACGACCTCTCCTGCGATACCCCAAAGTGCAAAGCGGAGCCAAGTGAAGCGCGTGAGGCCGCTGACGTAGTTGACGTAGGGACCAAGCGGGGCCACCAGCCAGCAGGAAAAGAACACCGACGCGCCGCCCCATTTTTCCATGAAGGATTGGGATTTGTGGCGTAAAGCGTTGCGCTTGGGATTTTTTTCCAGCCAATTCTGCATGCGATCCCCTGATGCGCGTGCGATCCAGTAGCCTGCATTATCGCCTAATACGGCGCCGATAAATGCGGCGGCAAGGACGGTGCTGAGCGTGAGATCACCTGTTGCTGCAAACCCGCCTGAGGTTAGCATCAGAATTGAGGACGGCACAGGCAGGGCGAGACAGCTGAGGAAGGTTACGACAAAGACGATTGGGACGCCGTAATCCGCGACAAGGGCAAAGAAGAAATCGCTCATGGCTTTTTACGCGCAAGTTCAGCCCACCAAGCAGCCGCGGCCTCGTCGATACGGGCCTGTAACTCTTCTATCGTCAGATTGTTTTCTGCTGCGATTTTGCCAATTGAAATCCGGCGTGGGGGTGCGCCTTTCTCTAGGGTCAGGACCCATTAAAAGCCTTGATGCTGGTTTGTCGT
>Ga0102866_1000276_pt1 | contig 12162 bp, 9 predicted proteins | sample Colrivmeta1546A3_FD_78441 | JGI IMG/M metagenome (GOLD analysis project Ga0102866, IMG submission 78441) | Estuarine microbial communities from the Columbia River estuary - metaG 1546A-3 | ecosystem: Environmental > Aquatic > Marine > Intertidal zone > Estuary | place: USA: Columbia River Estuary... | reverse complement strand
GTTGGTAGTCTTTTTCTCCGAAATAAACCCGTTGTGCAGGTACTGCCTTCCAGAGCAGGGACACGACTGTCCCTACCCCATTGAAGTGGCCGGGTCGGTCCGCTCCTTCAAAAACAGCGTCTACCCCTTGGAAGTCAAAATTCCTAGCAACTACCGTTTGATCATACAAGTCTTCGGCATTTGGCGCATACACCCAAATAGGTGTGCCCAATGGAAGCAGTGTGGCTAAAAGTTTTATGTCTTGATCCAGTGTGTGTGGATAAAGAGCCAAGTCTTGGGGGTTGTTAAACTGGGTTGGATTGACAAAAACACTGACCACAACTGCTTTGTTTTCTCGGGCAGCTCGTTCTGCCAAAGCCAAGTGTCCTTGGTGCAATGCCCCCATGGTGGGGACAAATCCCAGACATTGAGCCCATTCAGGGTGTTTTGCCAGTGAATCAGCTAGCTCAATCCGGTGACGTAGCAAAAGAATTTCAGAGTGGTTCACTTGGCAAACTTACTATAATTAAGGCGATTCCGCATATTTTTTGTAAATTTGCAGCTTCCGAGTTGGAATCGAAAAATAACGTCCTTATGAACGGTAAAAAGATCTTGTTTGTCTCTTCAGAGCTAGCGCCCTACCTACCCCAAAACCCTGTCTCGCAGATGTCCTACGAGGCACCGCGGATGGTGAACAGTAAAGGGGGTGAAATCAGAATCTTCATGCCCAAATACGGAATCATCAACGAGCGCAGACACCAGTTGCACGAAGTGATTCGCCTGTCAGGCATGAACATGGTGGTCAACGATATGGATATGCCGCTGATCATTAAAGTAGCTTCGATTCCCAAAGAGCGCATACAGGTATATTTTATCGACAATGAAGAGTACTTCAAAAGAAAGTACACGTTTAAAGATGTGGAGGGATGTATGTATGACGATAACGACGAACGAGCCATCTTCTTTGCTAAAGGAGTGGTAGAAACCGTTAAAAAACTCAATTGGATTCCAGACATCATCCACGTTCACGGATGGATGGCCTCTTTGTTGCCGCTGTATTTGCGCAAATACTACGCCGATGAGCCTTTGTTTGCTGAAAGCCGCATCGTCACTTCGGTATATGCGCCAGATTTTGAAGGCACATTAAGCGATTGCATGCGCAAAAAAATTGCCTTTGACGGAATTGATGAAGCATCGATCGCTTGCCTGGAACACCCTGACTATAATAATCTGTTAAAAGTCGCCGTCGATCATTCGGATGCGGTTATATTAGCCACTGAGGAGATTCACCCAGATTTATTGGCCCATATAGAATCACTCGACAAGCCTATTCTTCCTTACGTTCCTTTCCATGAATTTGAGGAGGCTTATGCAGGATTTTACAACACCAAAGTACTAAAGTAACCGAATGAATTGGAACACCAAACAGGTCCTAGGCTTGCTTTTTGCAGCGTTTATGGGCAGTGGTTTAGTCAGCTGTGAAGACGAACTTTTTATTGAAAATGAGGCTTTAATCAACGCGGAAGGGTTCAATACCCAAAAAGCAATTTTCCCGGTACACGTTTCTCAGACGCAAATCCAGGCGGCGATGACCAACAAACTCAGCGTGTATCAGCTGGGTAATTACAACGACCCTATTTTTGGAACCACCCAGGCATCGATTGCGACCCAAGTGAGGCTCGCCTCAGGCGGGGGTAATCCGGTCTTTGGTATCTATTCGCAAAACCTAGAAGATTCTGGGAGTTATGTAGACGAATCGGAGAAGGTGACTAAGGTCATTCTTTACCTGCCTTTTACCTCAGGATCTGACAAGGACAGCGATTCGGATGGTGTTCCCGATGTTTTTGATATAGACCCTCTAGACCCGGGTAGCGATACCGATGGTGATGGGGTCAATGATTTGGCAGAGCTTGCCAACGGGACCAATCCGCTGTCAAAGGATACAGATGGAGATGGAACCTTCGACAATTTGGATGAAGAGTTTTTGGCCAATACGTACCCAAGAACCTACACCTTGGATTCTATTTACGGGGACAAGGAGTCTACCTTTAGGGTTCAAGTGCGTCAACTTAACTACTTTTTGAGCGATTTGGATCCCCAAAGCGGCTACCTTACACCAAGCGAATATTTTTCTGACCAAGACTTTCACCCCAATTTTACAGGAACAGTTTTGTATGATGGAAACGCCAGAATCACCAATCAGGAGTTTATTCAATACCTGAAAGACGATCCAGACACCGAAATAGATGAGTCCCTTCAAATAGATTACAGACAACCTCCTGGGTTGAGGTTAGAGTTAAACAAAGATTTTTTTCAAACCCATTTGCTCAGCCAGGAAGGCAGGGATCCTTTGTTGAGTCAATCCAATTTTGCTGACTATTTCCGCGGATTACACATCAGTATTTCGGAGCAGTACAACCTGATGATGCTCTTGGACCTGACTCAGGCCAAAATACGGGTGGAATACCTCTACAGCGGAGCGGATGCTGATGGAAATCAGACAGGAAAAGAAGGGGTTTATACCTTGGATGTGTTAGGTCTCGGCAATTCTGGAGTCATCGGGAATGCGGTAAACACCATCAAAAGACAAAACCCAGCTGCTTTGGATCAGGCATTAGCCGCTGGAGCGGATCAGAAAATTTACCTCAAAGGAGGAAATGGGGTATTTGCCCAAGTACAGCTTTTCGGAGCTGATGGCGGTGCGGATATGATTGCCCAAATCAAGGCCAACAAATGGATCATCAATGAAGCGCGCTTGTCTTTTTACGTTGACCGTGAAACGCTGACCCAGGCTGGATACGGCGAGGAACCACCTCGTTTAAATCTATACAATGCGGCGACAAACCAAATTATATTTAACCCAGCCTATGATCAAGGGCAAGTGAATTCAGCATTAGGGGCTTATCCAAATTTTAATGGATTGCGTCAAGAGGGAACAGACGGATTGGTCAAGTACACCTTTAGGGTCACGGATTACCTCAACAATTTGGTGTTGCGCGACTCGGTTAACGCCCCCTTAGCTTTAACGGTTACCCCTGATTTCCGCTATACGGATGTCACCTCAATCAAGACAGCTCAAGGCGCCAAAAAGATTCACCGCATGTCGGTAATGACCCCACTAGGCACCGTACTTTACGGCCCATCTACTGCTGTCCCCCAAGACCGCAGATTGCAACTAGAAGTGTATTACACCCCAAATCAATAACCTACCAAACCTTAACTTATGTGTGGAATTGTCGGCTACATCGGGTACAGAGAAGCGTACCCCATTCTGATTAAAGGACTCAAAAGACTTGAATACCGCGGATATGACTCTGCGGGCATCATGCTTTATTGCGGCGATGACCTAGCGGTGACCAAAACCAAGGGCAAAGTCTCTGACTTGGAGCAAAAGTCTCATGCATTGGCCAAAAGCAAGGCAAAAATTGGTATTGGACATACTCGTTGGGCTACCCATGGGGTGCCTAATGACGTGAATTCTCACCCCCACGTGTCCAATTCAGGCAAAATAGCCTTGATTCACAATGGAATCATCGAAAACTACGATTCCATCAAAAGGGAGTTAACCAAGAGGGGATACGTATTTCATTCAGATACGGATACCGAGGTGCTCGTCAATTTGATTGAGGACGTAAAGATCAAAGAAAATGTCAAGCTAGGCAAAGCGGTACAAATCGCCCTTCAAAAAGTGATTGGCGCTTATGCCATTGCTGTATTTGACCTGGATAAACCCAATGAGTTGGTGGTCGCCAAACTAGGCAGTCCCCTGGCTATTGGCATTGGAGAAGATGAGTTTTTTATCGCCTCAGACGCTACTCCATTTATCGAATTTACCAACAATGCGCTCTATCTGGAGGATGGGGAAATGGCCATAGTTCGCTTGGGCAGAGAGGTGCGTGTGCGTAAAATTCAAGACGATGTTCACGTCCATAACCCGGAAATTCAAGAGCTAGAACTCAATCTGGAACAGATTGAAAAGGGAGGCTATGAACATTTTATGCTCAAGGAAATTTTTGAGCAGCCCAATGCAGTTCGCGATACCCTTAGGGGGAGACTTCAGGCGGAACAAGGGGTAGTCAAGATGTCGAGCATCGACGACTACCTGGAAAAATTTGTACGCGCTGACCGGATTTTGATCATCGCTTGTGGTACTTCGTGGCACGCAGGTTTGGTGGCTGAATATTTGTTTGAGGACTTGGCAAGAATTCCTGTTGAGGTAGAATATGCTTCCGAATTCCGCTACAGAAACCCGGTGATTACCTCGAGAGATGTGGTGATTGCTATATCTCAGTCAGGAGAAACAGCCGATACTTTAGCCGCTATAAAGCTCGCCAAGGAACGCGGTGCTTTTGTGTACGGGGTGTGTAACGTAGTGGGGAGCTCCATTGCGCGTGAAACCCACACCGGCGCATACACCCATGCTGGTCCAGAAATCGGAGTAGCATCGACCAAGGCGTTTACCACTCAGCTCACCGTACTTTCATTGATTGCTGCTAAAATGGCGCGTGCGATTGGCACCATTTCTCAATCTGAGTTTATCGCCTTTTTGAGCGCACTGGATCAAGTTCCCTCAAAAATTGAAACCGTTTTAAAAACGGAGGAATCGATTAAAAAAATCGCTGAGGTTTACAAAGACGCCACTAATTTCTTGTACTTGGGCCGTGGATATAACTTCCCCGTGGCTCTTGAAGGCGCATTAAAACTCAAAGAAATTTCCTACATACACGCTGAGGGATATCCAGCAGCAGAGATGAAGCATGGACCTATTGCTTTAATCGATGAGCATATGCCTGTCGTAGTCATTGCTCCCAAAAGAGGTCACTACGAAAAAATTGTTTCCAATGTTCAGGAGATCAAAGCGCGTAAAGGTAAAATCATTGCCATCGTCAGCAAAGGAGACACAGACATCGCCAACTTGGCTGATCACGTCGTGGAAATACCAGACATCCATGAGGCATTAACTCCGATGGTGACCACGGTCCCCTTGCAAATACTTTCCTATTACATAGCGGTTATGCGCGGTTGTAATGTGGATCAACCCCGAAATTTGGCTAAGTCAGTTACGGTGGAATAAATCGTTATATCAAAAAATTAACTACCTTTCCTTATAAAACTAAAATCAACCTCATGAAAAATAACTTTTTACTGACTTTGTTGGTGGCATTATTTTGCGGATTTACCTCTGCATGGGCCCAAACCAACGTTAAGGGATCTGTGGTCGACCAGGGCCAGATGCCTATTCCAGGCGCCAACATTATTGTCGTTGGCACTACAGAAGGCGCAGTCTCCGACTTCGATGGAAACTTTACCTTGACTACATCAAAATCATTTCCCTTGACTTTGCGCATCACCAGCATTGGGTATGCGGAGTCTACCGTGGTTGTTTCTGGACAAGATCAATCCATTCGCGTAGTGCTCAGTGAATCCAGCACTATGTTGGATGAAATTGTAATCTCCGCCTCTAGATCTCCCGAGCGTTTGTTTGAATCGCCCGTATCTGTGGAGCGCTTTGGTTTGAAAGAAATCAAAAACACCACGTCTGCAGACTTTTACGACGGGTTAGTCAACCTCAAAGGGGTAGACATCAACACCAACACATTGACTTTTAAATCGATCAACACCAGAGGGTTTGCCACTTTTGCGAACACCCGTTTCATGCAGTTGGTAGACGGGATGGACAACTCTTCACCTGCGCTTAACTTTGTGTTAGGAAACTTGGTGGGGATGAGTGACCTAGACGTTCAAAGCGTGGAAATTCTTCCTGGTGCTTCTTCAGCATTGTACGGAGCTAACGCCTTTAACGGAATTTTATTTATGACCTCTAAAAATCCTTTTGATTCAGAAGGATCAAGTGCCTTAGTGCGCACAGGGGTTACCTCTCAAAAAGATGCGGGAACTAATCAGTTCTACGACATTGCTGTGCGTTATGCCAACAAGGTTTCTGATGAGTTTGCTTATAAGATCAACATCGCTGCTATGCGCGGTGAAGACTGGCACGCAGAGCGTACAGATGATCTTGCCAACCCGCTTTCAACCAGAGCTAATAACCCAGGATACAACGGATTAAACGTGTACGGAGACGAGGTGGCTACTACCTTGAACTTTGACGCATTGGCCGGTCTGCCTTCTGGCACAGTAGGTAAAGCATTTGTCTCTCGTACTGGATACGAAGAGCAAGATTTAACGGATTACAACGCCAAAAGTGTCAAGTATGACCTGGCGATGCATTACCGTCCAAAAGGCACTGACTTGGAGTTCATTTTCAATACGAGAACAGGTACAGGGTCAACCATTTACCAAGGGGCCAACCGCTACTATATCGACAACTTCACCATGTCACAGCACAAGTTCGAAGTGAAAAACGACAACTTCTTTGTGCGTGGGTACATCACCAATGAGGATGCGGGAGATTCATACGACACTCGTTTTGCCGCGATCAACATCAACCGCGCGTGGAAATCAGATACTCAGTGGTTTACTGATTATGCCACCACGTTTATCGGAGCTCGATTGGGCATGGGAACAGGTATTCAGTTTAATGAAACAGCGGCACACGCATTAGCTAGAGCTAAAGCCGATCAAGGCCGTCCACTTCCTGGATCTTTAGGGTTTAACGAGACCTTTAATAGAATCATCCAAGATGGTAATCTATCCACAGGGGCAAGATTTATCGACCAGACCAAATTGAAGCACGTAGACGCCAACTACAACTTGAGCTACTTAACTGGAGATTTTGCGGACATTCAAGTTGGGGGATCTTTCAGAGAGTATCGATTGAACTCTCAGGGAACTATTTTCACGGACACAGATGGTCCAATTGCATATAAAGAAATGGGTGTATACACTCAGATTCAGAAAAAAGCGATGGATGACCGCATGAAGTTTACAGCTTCTATGCGTTATGATAAAAACGAATTGTTTGATGGATTTGTATCTCCAAGAGGTTCTATTACCTACACGGCGGGTGAAAAGAGAAACCACAACATCCGCGGATCTTTCCAAACAGGATTTAGAAACCCAACCACCCAGGATTTGTATATCGGATTGAATGCAGGTACAGCCTTATTGGCCGGTTCTTCTCCGGATAACTTAGACAGATACTCTATTCAAGTACCTGTTTCGGCTGCTGGAGCACCTTATGCCGGTGGATCTACAGTAACGTTGAATGGACGTGACGCTTATGAAAACGCGTTTACTTTATCCTCGGTACAAGCTGGAGCGCCTAAGGCTACTTTTGTTCCCTTGGTAAAGCCTGAGCAAATCTCAGCTTTTGAATTGGGTTACCGCGGACAGATCAAAAATGTTACTGTTGATATTAGCGGGTACTACAACGAATTCCAAGACTTTATTTCCAACCAAACTGTTTTGGTTCCTAAGTACGGTCAAGCTGGCGACAACACACTTTCGCTACTTGCTTTACAAAATGGAGACTTTCAAGCATTCCAAACCTACACCAACAGTTCTGTGGACATTACTTCACTGGGAGTTAATGCAGGTGTTGATGTGCGTTTGATGAAGAAATACGAGTTGGGTGTGAATTATACCTATGCTGATTTTGAGTTTGATCAAGCAGCTAACCCAGATTTCCGCGCTGGATTTAACACTCCTAAACATAAGGTGAAAGCGAGCTTTGGTGGAACTGAAGTGGTGAAAAACCTAGGGTTTTTTGTTAACTATCGTTGGTCTGATAGCTATGAGTGGCAAGCTACTTTTGCGGACGGAACCATTCCTTCATTCAGTGTAGTAGATGCACAAGTAAACCTTAATGTTCCTGCTTGGAAAGCCAATGTGAAGTTGGGTGCTTCCAACTTGTTGGCTGATGAATACTTCTCAGCGATCGGGACGGGCAATGTAGGTTCTCAATATTATGTGTCTTTGGTATTTAACCAATAACACAAGTTGTTGATAGTTAGGGGAAACCCTTTGATGCGGGGCGCCTATTGGCGCCCCGCTCATTTTTCATTTACCCTGGATTTTGGTTTTCTATTTACCGATATATGGTTTATATTTGCAGCCTTAAAAACACCCAAATGTCTCAAGGAAAAGCTACTATTGCTCAGATTATCGGCCCAGTGGTCGACATCGCCTTTGAAAACGGCGCAAAACTCCCCAAAATCTATGACTCGATTTAGGTGAACAAAAAAGACGGAACCGTATTGGTTCTTGAAGTTCAGTCACACATCGGTGAGAACACAGTGAGAACCATTTCTATGGATTCAACTGACGGTTTGAGCCGCGGTATGGAAGTAACTCCTACGGGAAGTGCTATTCAAGTACCTATCGGAGGTGATGTTTACGGACGTTTGTTCAACGTTATTGGAGATGCGATTGACGGTATCGGCAATCTGCCCAAGTCAGGTGAAAACGGCTTGCCTATTCACAGACCAGCTCCAAGATTTGAAGACTTATCCACTTCTACCGAGGTTTTGTTTACCGGTATCAAAGTGATTGACCTGATTGAGCCCTACGCTAAAGGAGGGAAAATCGGTTTATTCGGTGGAGCAGGTGTAGGAAAAACAGTTTTGATTCAGGAATTGATTAACAACATCGCTAAAGGACACGGTGGACTATCTGTGTTTGCCGGAGTTGGTGAGCGTACTCGTGAAGGAAATGACCTTTTGCGCGAGATGTTGGAGTCTGGAATTATCAAATACGGCGATGAGTTTATGCACTCTATGGAAGCCGGCGGATGGGATCTTTCTAAGGTAGATAAAGCGGCGCTTAAGGAGTCTAAAGCTACGTTTGTGTTCGGACAGATGAACGAGCCTCCAGGAGCACGTGCGCGTGTTGCGCTAACTGGTTTGACTATTGCTGAGTATTTCCGTGATGGTGCCGGTGAGGGGCAAGGAAAAGATGTATTGTTCTTCGTGGACAACATCTTTAGATTTACTCAAGCAGGTTCAGAGGTTTCTGCACTTTTAGGACGTATGCCTTCTGCGGTAGGTTACCAGCCCACCTTGGCTACTGAGATGGGTGCGATGCAAGAGCGTATTACCTCGACCAAAAGAGGTTCAATTACTTCAGTTCAAGCGGTTTATGTACCTGCGGATGACTTGACGGATCCAGCTCCAGCCACTACATTTGCCCACTTGGACGCTACCACGGTATTGTCTCGTAAAATTGCCGAGTTAGGTATTTATCCTGCGGTTGATCCATTGGATTCTACTTCAAGAATTTTGACCGCTGAAATCCTGGGTAAAGATCATTACGCTTGCGCTCAACGCGTTAAAGAGTTACTTCAGCGCTACAAGCAACTGCAAGATATCATCGCTATTTTGGGTATGGAAGAGCTTTCTGAAGAGGATAAGCTAGCGGTTGGACGCGCTCGTCGTGTACAGCGTTTCTTGTCTCAGCCATTCCACGTTGCTGAGCAGTTTACCGGAATCCCAGGGGTGTTGGTAGACATCAAAGACACCATCAAAGGATTTAACATGATCATGGACGGTGAGTTAGATCACCTGCCAGAATCAGCCTTCAACTTGAAAGGAACTATTGAAGAGGCGATTGCTGCTGGAGAGAAAATGTTGGCCGAATCTTAATTAGGACACATGCAACTAGATATAATTTCACCTGAAGCCACCCTATTTTCTGGAGAAGTTACTTCCGTAACCGCTCCCGGAAAAGACGGTTCTTTTCAGATTTTAGAAAACCACGCGCCTATTGTTTCTGTGCTACAAGCAGGTCAATTGCGCATCCAAGGTTTTGTTGGAGAATTGCCTAGATCTGCCGCAAGCTTATTTCAAAAAGCGGAAAAGGACACCTATTTATTATCGGTATCCGGTGGTACTTTAGAGATGTCTCAGAACAAAATCGTTGTTTTAGCAGACGCTTAGTCTCTTGAATATACCTATAGAGCCGCCCACAAGGGCGGCTTTTTTTTTGTGGTCTTTCCCACTTATCTTTGGCTCATGTCCCATTCTTTGCCTCCAAAGCTGAAACATCTATTGGCACAACGCACCCATAATGGTTTGTTGCGCACACCTAAAGTGATGTCCGGCATCGATTTTATGTCCAATGACTATTTTGGTTGGGCCAAGCAGGTCGATACGGGAACAGGATTGGCCTTGGGCGGAAGTGGATCTCGATTGATTTCTGGGCATACAGTAGCTCTTGAAGCTTTGGAGCAAAGGGCCGCTGCTGATTGGGGCGGTGATCAGGCGTTGTTTTTCCCCTCAGGCTATACCGCCAATGTGGGTTTTTTTGCCTCAGTACCCCAACGAGGAGATGTCGTTTTGGCGGATGCTCATGTTCATGCGAGTATCGTGGATGGCCTTAGGCTATCAATGGCCCATACCTTCAAGTTTGCACATAATGATCTAAATGACCTAAACACCAAGGCAGAGTATGCCCGTGCCAAAATGCATCCTGACGGTGTGCTGTTTGTGGTCACTGAAGGTCTTTTTTCTATGGACGGGGATTCCGCTCCCTTATCCGCTATGGCTGATTGGTGTGCTGAGTTCGGCGCCTATTTAGTGGTGGATGAGGCCCACAGTACAGGAGTCTACGGGGAACGGGGGGGTGGTTTGGTGCAAGATTTGGGCTTAGAGGGCAAGGTCTGGGCCCGTCTTCTGACCCTGGGCAAGGCGATGGGACGCCAGGGTGCATTTTGGTTGGTGGATCAGCCACTGAAATCTTTTTTGGTGAATTACGCCCGTTCTTTGATCTACAGCACCGCTCCTAGTCCTGCCGAGGTAGCGCACATTACCCAAACCTTGATTTTGGCCCAGGAGCGCGGGCCACAGGCCCGCGCTCAACTATCCGAGCGCATTCATTTTTTTCGCGATACCGCGCAAAAATTAGGTGTTCTAGATCGGCTTTGGCCCGCATTAGGACCCATTCAAGCCTGGAGGTGTCCCAGTGAGCGGTCAGCGACCCAGTGGGCTGAAGACCTCCAAAGATCAGGGTATGCCGTTAAAGCCATATTGCCACCCACGGTGCCTGAGGGTGGCGCAAGATTGCGCCTGTGTGTACATGCGGACCATACAGATCAACAAATATCCGGCTTATTATCTTTATTAAAACAGTATACATGAGTGTAACACCTCCGCGTATTTTTGTCACGGGAATTTCGACTGAAGTCGGAAAAACAGTAGCCTCTGCCGTATTGGTCCGCGCCCTAAAAGCCGATTACTGGAAGCCGATACAGTGCGGAGATCTACATGATTTGGAGTGCGAAAAAGTATTGGCTTGGGCTGATTGTACCGAGTCTATGGCGCACCCGAGCAGATACTTGCTTGAACACCCCATGAGCCCCCATGCGGCAGCACAAAGATCTGGGCTGACTTTAGCGCTCGGTGATTTTGTGCGTCCCAATCCAACCAAAACACTAGTGATCGAAGGTGCTGGAGGAGTTTTGGTGCCCTTAAACGACACAGACACCGTAGCTGACTTGATTCAGCCTGGTGACCAAGTAGTGGTGGTTTCCAGGCATTATTTGGGCAGTATTAACCACAGTCTACTCACCGCTGAGGTGCTTAGGGCTAGGGAAATTCAAGGATTTTGGGTGTTTAATGGAGATCCTAACCCAGAAACCGAATCCGTGATACTGTCCAAGACGGGTTGGCCATTTTTAGGGAGGTTATTGCCAGAGCCTGTAATTGACGCCGCCTGTATCGCGCGATACGCTCAAGATTGGGGGGATCGCTGGGACCAAATCACTGCCGACCCAACAGTTTCAGACACCAAATAGCGTTCTTGTAGGGTTTGGTCCAGCTGACTCTGCAGCTGTGGATGATCCTGGCCAAAAAGCGGTTTGGGTCCAGTGACTATGTATTTTGGGGTCAGTGTATCCAACAGATAGCTCAGTTCCGCTGCGCTCGTTTTTCTGGGGTTGAAGTAGGGAAATAGTCCCTCTCTAGCGATATTACTCGGATGGGTGCTGGCTGCAGATAGGGGTTTTCCTCCCATGACCCAGCTTCCGATGTGGTATTCCAGCCAGAGTACACTTTGCGGTTCTACGCCTTGATTCTGCAAAGTGCGGGCCACCTCATAGCCTTCGCCCTGGGTGGCATATCCGGTCTGCATCAAGGTCTCCCCCCAACGATAGGCTTCGAGGTAGGACTCCACCGGTAAGAGCAACATCCCCCACGCAGTGATCAGTCGGGCCCTGTTCCCCATCGGTTTTAACGACCATCCGCTAAAAGACCAAGCCATAGCGCACAGCCAGATCGGATAGACCAGCAG
>Ga0102866_1000274_pt1 | contig 12167 bp, 10 predicted proteins | sample Colrivmeta1546A3_FD_78441 | JGI IMG/M metagenome (GOLD analysis project Ga0102866, IMG submission 78441) | Estuarine microbial communities from the Columbia River estuary - metaG 1546A-3 | ecosystem: Environmental > Aquatic > Marine > Intertidal zone > Estuary | place: USA: Columbia River... | reverse complement strand
GGTTTATCAATTGTCATACCTTCTTTTCCACAAATATCATAAACTCTCTTAATGTATTTCTTAGTCAATTCAGTTTCTTCTGCCTTGTCAAAGTCAAAGTTAATAACTTCGAAACGAGAAAGAATTGGATCTGGAATTTTATTGACATAATTACAAGTTGCAATAAAACGAGAGTTACTTGCAAATTGTTCCATGGTAGCACGTAAGGCTTTAAAGAACTGATCTGATACACCATCAACCTCATCTAATATAACTACTTTGAATTTTCCTTGGTCATCTAGAATTGACATGGTAGAACAGAAATCAGTAATTCTGGTTCTAATAACTTCTACCGAAGTATCAGTTGACGCATTAATATAAATGTAGGGTAGACCGAATTGGTTAACAATTGCTTTAGCAGTTGAAGTTTTTCCAGTTCCTGGACTTCCAGCTAATAACATGTTCTGCGTTATGCCATCCTTGAATTTAGCCATTACTCTGTCTGGTAGGATTAATTCCGATAAGTTTTTCGGACGATATTTCTCTGTAAAAAGGGAGTGAACCATAGATTTATTTTTGACAATTTATTTCTATTGTTATATCATAGAACTAAGTTTAGTTTCAAGAATAAATAATTATATGTCATTTAGAAAAAAGTACCCTACGATTGCCAGAACAGGTGGACCCTTTCCATCAAATCGATATGGAATCATACTTAAGAATCTTTCGAGACTTCAAAGAAGATTCTTAGCCAACCATCCTATTATTAAGGACAGGGTGCAGGACGACCAATTTGCGGCAATAATTCTTGAGCTGACAAACTATTCGGTACAACCTTTCAAGTTTAAAGATCGGTTATATTACGACTGGTCAACGGGAAGCATCGTAGAGAAATCAGAACTTATAAACAATTACAACTCAATCCCTTGGGTTTGTTGCGTCAGCGGTAAGCCTATCACTTCCCGCACAGATGACTTCAGCTTAGAAAACTTTGTCCATCCAGAGTACCATGACATTTTAAAGGCTCCAATGGTCGATAGCCGAATTCTTAAATCGTCGGTTGAGTTCCGCAAATATGTAAAAAAGCTCTTGATGAATGAACAACAAGAGCTTTTAAGATTAGCTAAAAAGAATTCTAAAGTTAATTAACCAAGTAATTGTCTGAATTTATCAGCAACACTGATGTTAGTATATTTAGATTCGTTTAATGATTTATTTGCTTTAGCTTTAGCAATTTCATTTTGATATTTTCTAGCAAGAACTGAATTATTTTCTAACTGCCAATCTAATTTAGATTCGATTTCAGCCGCCATTTCATTTAAACCTAATTCAGTTGCATCGATAACTAGGGATTCTTTTGTAGATTTCTTCTTTTTATCTTCTTTCTTTGGTTCATCTTTCTTAGGCTCTGCTTTTGGTTCAGCTTTCTTTGGCTCTGCTTTTGGTTCAGCTTTTGGCTCTGCTTTCTTAGGCTCAGCTTTTGGTTCAGCTTTTGGCTCTGCTTTTGGTTCAGCTTTTGGCTCTGCTTTCTTAGGCTCAGCTTTTGGTTCAGCTTTTGGTTCAGCTTTTGGTTCAGCTTTTGGCTCTGCTTTTGGTTCAGCTTTTGCTTTGTCTTTTAAAGCGGCAACTGCTGCTTGCTCTTCTTCAAATCTTTTTTGAAGTTCTTTCATTGAAGTTGCTAAATCTTTTTTCTTAGCAGGATCGTCTTCTTGACCAGATGCTCTTTTAACAAGTTCCATTTGACCTTTAATCTTTTCAGATTTTAAAACCTTTTGTACATAAGATCCTCTGTCTTTTGCTTTATCATCTACTGCAGTTTGTAAACTATCGATTTGAGCATCTAGGGTTTTCTTTTTAGTTTGTAGTGTTTCTTTCTTTGCAGCTTCTGGAGTATCTTTAGCTCCACTTAAATTATCAGCAGTGATTTGAATGTCTAGTGCATTCATCTTCATCTTGTTGACTTTTTTCTGCATTGATCTGTATTTAGGAGCAAATAAGAAGTCTTTTACTTTAGCCATGGCTGTTTCTTCTCCTGCTTCGTTTACATCAAATACGTCGTCATTTTCTAATTCTTCTCTAACCTGAGTTCCTAATTGAGATAGGTGAGTCATTATAGTATCAATGTCGTTGATAATTTCTTCTCTAGAGAAAGAGGGTGATGTAGAATCTGTTTCAACTTCTGGACCTTTAGCTCCTTTAGTTTCAGTATCGGTTGTTACCGCAACAGGTTCTTTAGTGTTAACTGCTTCTAATATGTTAGAATACCAGCTTTCAAAGTTTAATTTTTTCATGTTCATTTTTATTATGTTTGAATATGAGTTATATATTTGCATTTTCAGGTAAAAAAGAAAAGGCTCTCCAATGGAGAGCCTTTCTTATAAAAATTGTACTGTTAAGTAAAATTATGCTAATGAAACGATGTTATCGAATGCAGTACCATCAAGTTTAGTAACAGTGAATGAAACGTATTGAGTTTCAGGGTGGAAACCAGCTTCAACTAGAGCGAATCTAGATTTTACTGCGATTTTAGGAGCCATAGTTCCTTCAGCAATAGTTTGAACTGATTCAGCCATTAAGTAAGGCATGAAAACTAATCCAGGACCATTACCATCACCTTTACGTCCAACGTATACGTTGTTGTTTGACCACTTCCATTTTGGGTTAGTGTAAACTTGAATACCAGCTACAGATCCAACAGGGTAAATAGCACCTGCAGATTGAGAGATAGTATTTGCAAACGGGTTAGGTACGAAACCAGCAACTGATTGTAATACTGTAGCAACTTGTGGTCCTACAATAGCAAAGTTACCAGCACCTCTACGTCCTCTGTTAGCAATTAAGTTAGCAGCAGAAAGAATTCCTGTTAATACTTTTCTATGTTCTGAACCTTCAGTTTGACCACCAGTAAATGCAGAAGCAGCTACTAATTTCACTGTTAATGCACCAGCAGGGATTTCTCCAGCTGAAACTGACTTAGCGATGTTTGAAGCTCCTAATGTACCAATTTTGTTGATGATTAAATCATTGATAGTTTGAGTTAATTCGTTAACCAATACAGCTTCTACTTGAGCAACTGCATCTACACCGAATTGTTTTAGATCTTGTACTTGCTCTCTAGTAACTGCAGCTGCAACTTGGTAAGTTTTAGCTTCTACTGATTTAGAGAATAAAGATAGACCCATTAATTTTTCTGGAGTTGATTCTCCTGTTGCTCTGTCGTAAGGACTTTCGTCAGCATTACCAACAAAACCAGCAATGTGATCTTCTAATGCTTTTACTAATTCTACAGTTTCAGCAGCACCTGATGCTTGAGCAGCGTTAGCAGCTTCTTGTACACTTTTACCACCAGTTAAAGTACCAGTAATTTTGTAGATTGTCTTACCATCGATACGTGAAGTTCCGATTAAATCAAATAAGATACCGAAATCAGCTACACCAGCTTGATCAGTTTCTAAAGCAGCGTATGCTGATTTGATGTAAGTTGGTGCTACAGTTGAACCAGCTAATCTACCACCTTCGTAAACGAAGTCTAAGTAAGATAATAGACCCATTGGACCAGCCATAGGTACTACTGGTACTAAATCAAGACCAATTGTTTGTGCTGCAACTTGCATTGCAAGAGGAAGCAAGGTTGGAGCTTTGTCACCAGAACCTTTAGTTGCAGGAGATGCACCAAATCCACTAGGGAAAGATACAGCACCCATACCACCGATATTCATACCAGGTGATAAAGCCATGATGTTAGCATCTTCATAAAGTTTGTGATTATGACAATACTCAGACATCCATGCTAGTTTAGAAGCATCAGTGATACCAGTTGCTGATTCGATGATCGGCGACCATGTGTCTCTGATTTCAGCTTCATTAATTAAATTTGCCATTTTAAGAGTTTTTGTTTTTTTGTTTTATTTTAGCTTATAGCTCGACATAATTCTTAGATTTTTGCTTCTTATCTAATATCGTCGATAGTTTGTTTTATTATATATCCTTTTGATTTTTCGAATTTTTTAAATTTTCAAAAAATTACTTTTTAAATCTTTTTGCAAAAGACTCAGCCATACCATCCATGTTGTAAGGTAGTGTAGATACTTTCTCTACAACTTTTTCTGAAACCATTTCAACTTTCTCCATTACTGTAGAAGTTTCTCTAAGGTCTCTTTGTTGCCAGAAGTTTCTTACTTGGTATTCTGTATCTAATTTGTGATATTTAGCTTGTGCTAAGATTTGATTCTTTTTAGCTTCAGATAAACGGTTCCAAGTTTCTCTGTATTCTGATGGCATTGCTGCTAATACAGTTGGTTCGTTTTCTACTGGAGCTCCAGCAATTACGTTATTCCATAAAGCGTAGATTTGAGATTCAGTTAAGAATCCTTTTCCTTCAACTTTAGCAATTACATTTGCTTTTTCAGCATCAGTTAAAGAATTAAATTCTTCTTTCTTAGCTTCAGAAATAAATGCGAAGAAATGTGGGTTGTTAGAAACTTTAACTGTAGCTTTTTCAACTAGAGCTTGTAACTTTTCAGAAATTTCTTTCTTGTAAGCGTCCATTCTGTCTACTTCTTCAGTAACTTCTTTACCAACATCTTCTCCTTTTGGTTCTTCAGCTAATTCATCTTCTAATTCTTTAGCATCATCTTCAGCTCTATCTTCAGCTTTAACGTAAACTTTACCATCAGCATCTTTTACTAGAGGTGTTTTATCGTCAGCAGGTGCTTTAATATCTTCAGCAGGTAAACCAGCAGCGTCTGCAGCTTCAGTAACTTCTTTACCAACATCATCTCCCTTTGGTTCTTCAGCTAATTCATCTTCTAATTCTTTAGTACCGTCTTCAGCAGCGTCTTCAGCCTTTGGATAAACTTTACCATCAGCATCTTTTACTACAGGTGTTTTATCATCTGCTTTAGCTTTAACATCTTCTGCAGGTAAACCAGCATCGGTATCAGCTTCAACAATTAGGTTTTTGTTTACATTTTCAGCAATGTATTCAGCGTATTCTGTAACTTTCTCTAGGTTCTCTTTTAAATAAGTAACATACTTCAACATGTTTTCATGTGTAGCTGCTCCATCGTTAAAAGCTTCTGCTAAATAATTAGAATATTCTTTTACTTTGTTAACTGATTCAGCAATTTTCTCGCTGTATTGAATAGACTGATCTACTTTCTCAGCGATATGATCGCCATGCTCGATAGTTTGGTCTAATTTTTCTGCCATGTAGTTATTGTATTCAATTACTGAATTCATTTTTTCGGCAAGGTAAGATGAGTATTCTTTTAAACTTTCAACTTCTTTAGCAAAAGTATCATTGTTCTTTTCAGTAAGTGACTCTTTCAAACCCTTGATTTCGGTAGCTAAGTACTTAGAATACTTATTGAAATCTTCAGTGCTTACGAATCTTGATTGTTCCATTTTATTTTCTGTGGTTTGTGTTTGGTTATTTTCTATGTTATTTATTTCGTAAATAAAAATATTGTCATCGTCAAAACCTAACGCTTCATTTACTCTTTTTAATTCAGCATTAGCAAATCCTGGATCTGCAACTAAATCATAAGTAAACAATTGTTTGATTTTAACTTGACCATTAGATTCAACTGTACCAGCTGCTCTTGAAGAAATATGAAGTGGAACTCCAGCATCAACTAAGGCTTTAGCTTGTTTACCAGCATCAGTATCTAATAGTCTGATTTTACCCATTATTTGTTTAGTATCTTTATTATAAGATAGTTCTTCAATAATATGTGATACATTTTTCAATGAAATATCGAATGTTTGTGGGTGATCAAGTTCTCCAAGTAATTTAGAAGATTTGATCTTTGCCTGAAGAGACTCGATTTGAGGTAAGTATTCGCTTTCAGTATAAATACGATTATTCCTGTTAAGTTTATCGATTTCACCGAAGCAACCTTCTAGTACGTAAGCACCAGATTCCTCTTGTTTAAAAGATAGGGTACTACCTGATCTTTCTAAAATGAGTAATTTATTGTTATTGGTCATATGTTTAGACACTATGTTTGTTTATATATCTGATTGATTTTTTGATTTTTTTAAAAAATCGCATTAAAGGCCAGCTAGGTCAGCAGTAGGGTCTTCCGCACCATCATCTTTTTTCTTTCCGTCCTCTTCCTTTTCTACCTCTTCCTTGTTTTCCTCTTCTTTAGATTTATTATAAAAATCTTTCAATTTAGACATTTCAGCAATCTGGAATCCATCTTGACCGTATGCTCCAAAGAAATAATCTTCAAATTCTTTTTCAGTAGCAGATGCAGCAATAGCTCCTAAGATTTCTGCAGCCTTGATTGTTTCACCACTTTGTAGTATCACATCATCAATATAGACTTTAGAATCTTCAGCTTTTAAGGCTTCTGCCTCTAATACAAACTGTTCAAATGTTTTTAAGTTTTTCATATCTTTTATATATTTTAATTACATTCCACCCATGGCCATTGGATCAACTGGTGGTTCTTCAGCCTTTTTAGCTTCAGCTCTTGCCTTATAAGCAAGATTTGCTTCTTTGTCATCTGGAGACATTTTTAAATATCTGTCTACCAAGAATTCTAAGTCGAAATAGTGATCCTCTTCCATTGTCATTGGATTAGTTATCATTAAGTTCTGATTCATATTAGAAATAAAGTCTAGACGTTTCTCCATGATTTCCATTTCTTTTAATTCAGCAAATGCATTCTCTTCATTATATCTTAATGCGATTTGAGTTTTAAATCCTGGATCGTCTGCGAATTCAGGGAATTTAAGACACATTTGAAGGTATAGAGGTTTTACTAAAATTTCTTGGAATGAACTTCTGATACGATTTACAAATTTAGAGAATTTAATCTCATCACGAATCATACCATCTGCTGCCAAGTTAAAGTCTGCACCACCATCTTCATACATAAATCTATTGAATGGAATTTTTGAAACTTGTTTTAATTTATCAGAGAAGTATTTAAGTGCTTCTGTATCTGATAATTCTGGACCTTCTCCACCAAGTGTTTCGATTTCTGGTTGTTCTCCATCTTTAGATGGTAACCAGTATTCTTTATTAAATTGTAGCATTGGCTTACCATTAGTTTTCAGCATACCTGAATCCCAATCGAAATCTACAACTTCTTTATAGTTATTCATTAATTGAGCCAAAGATTGTTTAGCTCTGGTCTTAGATTTACCACCAACTGGTATAATAAACTTCATTCTGTATGAAGCGTTAGTTACAGCCCAAATAACCCTGGTATGTTCCATAACTCTCATTAAGTTGAATGCTCTAATTAAACGCTCAACATAAGAAACTCTGGATGCTGTAGTAATTGATGAGTAGGAAATATAAATGATTTGCGCATCGTATAATTTGCGCTCTTTGATTGGATCGTCTTTAAACTGAACCCATACTTTTTTACCGTCCTCTTTATTATAACCAGGAACTAGTGTTACTGGATCGATTTCTTTAAAACCGATGATCTCTGTTTGTTCAGGGTTATAGATAATCTCAAATGCAAGATAACCATCGATCAACCATTTGCGGAAATAGAACCACGCCGATTGATCTGACGCAAAGCCAAAATATTGATAAACATTGCGGTATGCTTTATTTAAATAATTTTGAACTTCTTCTGAAACTTCCATACCAATAACAGAAGGATTTGCGATAAAGTTTTTCTCGTCGTATACGATTGCTTCATCACATAGAATATCTAAAATGTCTTCAATTTCGTCATGCATTGAAAACTGACGTAACTCTTCTCTCTTTGACTTATAATTCATGTCAAAGAACGGAATGTTCTTTCTCATGTTGGTATCGGCCATTGACAATGCAGCAAATGCTCCATAAATGTCATCGTTGTCCATACCCATCATGTTCATTTGGCCGTAACCAAACTGATCTTCCATCGGACCAATTGCCTGGGATTGGCGTAGTACTAAGTCATCATAGTACATACCAAAAGAAGATAACCTCTTTAATCCGTCGCTTAGGTTAAAGGGTCTCTTATTACTAAAGGGTCCATTTTTATTTACAAATCCAGCCATATAGGTTTAATTTTATTGTTTTATATATTAAGATTATTATTGTCATTCTTACCCATATCATCCTTGTTAAGTCCGGATGCTTTGGTTTTATTCCTGTTTTCTACATTGTATTGTATAAATTCTTTTCGAATCTGTCCTATTGATGCTCCGTGGATCTTTGCAAATTCACAAATTGCAATCTTAGGCCAACTCTCATAACTAACAACTGCTTGGTTCTTTTTTAAATTTGGCAAATATCTTCTAATTGCAAAGCCTAAACCAAATCTGTCTAGATACGCTTTAACTGCCGCATATTTTAAGTCTACTAATGGTCTTTGTTTAACCGCATCAGATGCTTTATTTCCTTTGATATTAACTTGAATCTTTGAATTTAGTTTAGTATATAACTGATCTAATATTTCCTGTCTGAATCTTGCTGGTAGGAGGTTAAGATTAACACCATAATAAGTATGGTCTCTTTCTGGATTGTCTAATGCTAGAACAACCGGCGCTTTGTCCCACCAAGGTAGGCTTTCTTTAGTTACTGGATTCTCATATTTAAAAACATAAATCTTTCCTGGTTCAAATCTCTTTCTAGTATATTTTACATCTAATTTATCTCTAGCATCTAGAGAATCTTTGAACCAATTAGTAGACACTCGTTTAGCTCCAGCATATCCGCCGTTCTCTTTAAATAATTGTCTAATTTGTTCTTTAATGTAACCCATTAATAGTTTTTTCAGTTAAGATTTGAAAATTCCAATTTCTACCTTCGCAAAAAGATTTTGCAGCAATATATTTATCGAGATTTTTCGTGTACTGCTCGACCATATATTTGTAGCTATTTAAAGACTTAGTCGAATTTTTCTTGGGAGGTAGTGGTTTTTTAAGATGCTCTTCAGGTTTGATTTCAATCAATAATTCCTTAAATGTGTCATCTGCTTGTGTAACTTTCACGTAGAAGTCTGGACTGTACTTATGTTCTTTACCATCTAAACGCCACATGTATTTAATTTCTAATGGTTCACTTGACCATAGGGCAACCTTTTCATTTCTATCGCACCAAATCATAAATTTCCGCTCCCAACTAGAACGGAAAATAATTGGTGCTGCTCCAATATACTTATCTGGATTTTCTGGAGTATAATATCCCTGTATGAATCCTGATTTTTTACTAGGTTTTACTTTCTTTATAGACATTAGATACTATAGATACCACCACCGTCTTCGGAATCTCCATTGCTGGTTCTGTCCAACGATATTGTACCTTTATATTTTACTGGATGTAATTTATTCCATCCCTTAGCATAGCCTCTTTTTGCAATCTCAGTAAAGTATGCAAATGCATTGGTATATTTTGGATTAAAGTTTCTCCAGTACTTCAATAAATCTAGAATGGCGAATTGCAGACAATCTGCTCGATCATCGTCATTAACAAATCGCAATCTATTAATTGCCTTCTCTGCTAAAAGAATTAGCATTTTCTCAGCATCCTTAGTTAGCGTATCCTGATCCTTAGATTCTACTATTGCTGTATAAAAATCTTTGTTATTGAGATAATTTTTATTTGCTCTTGGTTTTCTTTCAGCCACGTTGTTGTTTTATTTTAGTATTATACACTGCCTATTAGATTTGTTTCTAAAACTAAAAAAGGGGACGCTTTGCGACCCCTTTAGTATTTAATTTGTATAAAATCTTAAGCTTTTAATTCAGCAATTTTAGCTTCCCAACCTTTAATCTCTTCGTTGATTAACTTGTCAGCAGCTTTAATTTCTGCATTTCTTTTATCAGCATTTGCTAATAATTCTCTTTGTTCTTTTAAGAATACGATTGTAGACTCATAAGACATAATAGTTTTTGCTTTCTCTGCGATTTCAACTGATTCAGTTTCTAAGAATTCTACTAAGAATGCTGATGCATCTTGGCCAGTTTGCTCTTTAACATACTCTAATGCAGAAGTTGCACTTTCAGCTTTAAAGAATTTAGCAATTCTGTTTTCAGAATTAAATCTTGAAACGTAAATGTTGTTTTCAACTTTCATTAAGTCAACAGTGTTACTGTTTCCTTCAAAACATGCTACGAAATCAAGGTATGTATAAGATTCTAACATACTTGGTAATTTTTCGAATAATTCTGCAGTTACCATGTGTTCGTATTTAACGATACCTGCTGCAAAAATATGTTTAGCAAAAGATTCAGCTAGAACTTCAGAAGTACCCCATGCGAATTTCTTTTCGGCAATATTGTATGAAAATCTTGTAGAACCGTAGTACCATTTTACATTTTCGTTTGTGAAGCTAAAAGTTTGAATAGCTCTGATTTTTTCAGCATAAGCTGGGTCGATTTGATTCAGTTCTAATTCGTTAATTTCAGAACCAATCATCTCAAATACACGTCCGTTTAAATAGAATTGTACGCTATTTTCAGTGTGATTAATTGGAGACAGAATGTTATTAGTCATTTTTACTCTGGTTTATTTGTTTTATTATATATCTAGTTTAATTACTTGGTTTATTCTTATCGTATGTGATAACGTCGTCGGTCAAAAGACCTCTTTTAAATTCTGCCTGGTTCTGATCCGTTAATGTAGATCTGATTTCAAACATTCGGTTACCAATATGCATTTCTGTATTGCCGGTTGATTGTGGTCTAATACCAGTTACCGGATTAGGAGCATTTGGTCCTATTATATTTCCTTGTGCATCAATTGCGTTTCCTTGTGCATCAATTAAGTTTCCATCCATGTCTGTGATATTTCCTTGTGCATCAGTAGTTGTTCTTGCATTACCGTTATTGATTCCTAATACATCACTTAAATCATATCCATCTCCTAAGTCAAATGATGGTAGGAATGAACTAAGTTCAACAGACATTGTGATTTTGTATTTATTCTTACCATCAAATGTATATTCAATTGGTCTTTCTTGTGCATAATCATCTGGCATAGCATAATAGGATGCTAACTTGTAGGTTCCCTCGTTTAAGTGGCCAACCTCTACATTAAAGTAGTTAGATTTATACATCTTTTTAACTAACATCTCTGTTATCTTCAGGGCATCTAGCTGTGATGACACTATAATTTCAATATCGAATCCCATTGTAATTGGAATCATTTCGAATTCTGATGTATAACCTTGCATTGAACCATTCTCATCGAGTCTGGTATATTGTCCTCTATTTCTACGATTAACTAATTTAGACGAATCAATTTGAATTGATGTAAGATTTGCAACTCCTCTTGGAACTGATTCATAATTACCATCAGCAAATGCCTTATTTGGTACGCAATCAGGACCGACTGGAGTCGAAAATAAAAATGCATCTCTTAAAAATTCATCGTCACCGGTGATTGAGTAATAAAAAGGAACGTCGATAACGACTCTTCTATTCTCTTCTAGTTGACGATAAAAATAAACTTTGTTGTTTAAATCAGCCAAGAATCCGATAATAAGATGTCGGATTACGCTGTCGTCTGAATTGTATTTCTCGTTATATGATGCCATTATACTATATATTATTCGATTGTCTCAATATCAAATCTTGAGAATCCGTTTTCTTTATATATGTGTATTTTCTTATCAAACATTTCGTGAGGTAAGGGGGTATGATTAATCACAAACGTGTTTAAATTATTCTCTTTGATCACCTGACTTAATATCTTTAAAATATTGTAAATACCGTCTGGATCGACAGAACTTAATAACTCATCTAAGAATAACAGGTTTAGTTGTGGAAATCTTAATTTAAGAATTTTAATAATTGCAATGATAATAATAAAATCAGCCTTTTTTCTCTCTCCGGTAGAAAGAGTCATTGGGTTGATATTCTCTCCTAAGTGATTAATAATACAATCAAACTTATCATCGAATCTAATATGAAAAGGTAAGTGCATTGTCGAAGACATGGCTGCGATATTTGCATTTAAACCTGGCAGAATAGTCTTGATTGCTAAGTTTTTAACTCCTTCCTCTCCTAATACTGATTCGATTGCTTCTAAGAAATTATAATCAGTATCTAATGTAGTTTTCTGATTTGCTTTCTCCGATTCAGTATCTTCAAAATCTTGTATGATTTGTTTTAAATGGTCGAATTCTTTATTGTCAGTTAAACTATTTTTAATCTTAAGTAATTCATTTTTAAAAGATTCAATTGATACATTCATACCAGAAACTCTGTCTAGCACTTGATGTTCT
>Ga0102866_1000258_pt1 | contig 12464 bp, 8 predicted proteins | sample Colrivmeta1546A3_FD_78441 | JGI IMG/M metagenome (GOLD analysis project Ga0102866, IMG submission 78441) | Estuarine microbial communities from the Columbia River estuary - metaG 1546A-3 | ecosystem: Environmental > Aquatic > Marine > Intertidal zone > Estuary | place: USA: Columbia River Estuary... | reverse complement strand
GCTGACAGTGAAAAATACCTGATTACGCAGGGTACTCTTTATAAGAAGTACTCTTACGACGTGCTGTCTGAACCGACTCAATCTGTGCCTGCGAGCGCAAAGCTGATGATTGCTGATGACACGACCTATGCCGATGATCTCAATTTAACCAATAACAGTGACGGTGTTGATTTCACTGTCTTCACGCGCGAGCAGCTTGAGGGCATATTTACCCTGAGCATCGATGATTCGACACCTATCAGTATCGGTCTTGAGCATCTTGCCGGCACTCAGATACCTTTGTCTGGTGCTGAGATCGCCTTTGAACTGACCAATATTATTAATGAGCGCTTTGGCGATGGTAAGAAATTTGATCTTTCTGCCGCGTCAAGCCAGTCGCTGACTATTCGTCGCGGTGCCGATGGCGCCCAGACAATTAATCTTGATATCCCGACTATTCTTGCGCAGTACACAAGCGTTGCAGCGGACGTCGCTGGTTGGGATGGTGTTGTTGCAGCAGAGCCCTTAGCCTTTGCGATTAACCAAGCCTTAGCTAACTCAGCTGACTTCTCTGATGTTTCAGTGAGCTACGACTTTGCTAACCAAGGCTTCCGTTTTATTCAAAACGGTAGCTCTACAGATCCGTTGTATTTAAATTCTGGATCGCCTGCGACCGGCAATAACGTTTTTGGGCTGCCCGCTCAGAAAACGTATGATGCCGCCGATCCATCGACGTTTGGTAGCCAATTATTACCGCTTGATCGGGATGAAGCTGACACGCTGCTTCGTGGCGTATTGCCAAACGGCACCAATATTTGTGCTACTCGCGATCAGCGTTTTGGTATGAAAGTGACTTATTCTGAGGGCGCATTTACGATTTCCTCAGGAACCACCGGCGATACCTCAAGTCTCGCGATAAACCTGGCCGCTGCTGATGGAACCTTGGCAACCGATGCCAAGCGAACGCTGGCTACTGAAATGTTTGGCATTTCAGAGCTTGGCAACGTGGTTGAGCCAGAGACATCACAAATTTACAACGTCCCAGCCGTTCGCGGTCAGGTGTCAACACCTGCGGTCGTCACCGGTAACCCGATGGGCATTGATCCACGCAAATCGTTTTCGGTGAACGCTGACAATAGCTCGATGACGGTCATTATTGATTCCATCTCTGCTCAAATTGAATTGACCCAAGGACTTTATTCAATCGGAACATTCACTGAGCACTTGCAAGAAAAAATTAACCTCATGGCCGACTCTCTAGGTCGCTCCGTGTCAGGCATAACTGTGTCTTACCAAGATGCAACAGAAACCTTGCAGATCACCGGTTCAACGACAACCGATAACTCGTTTATTCAGGTTGCCGGCCATGCTGACTGGGGCCTTGAGAATATTGCACCAGGGTTTGGTTCTGCATCGACCTTTATCGAATTGTTCCCAGATACTAGAGGCACGAGCACTGTCTATGTCACGCAGACAAAAGATGGCGATTGGGTTGAGACGACTGACGGCGGCGAGTTCGATTCCAACGACGTTCCATACTGGACGCCGATTTTCTTGGACAAAGGTGAACTGACCTTTGATACCAGTGGTTCGCTTGTATCCCCAGTTGCTGGGGTTAAGTTAGAAAGTGCGGGTATCACCGGTGGTGATATCACGCTGAATTACGACAACAGTACCCAGTTTAACAGCCCATTTTCTGTTTTGAGCCAGTCTCAGAACGGAGCGCCAGAAGGTGACTTGGTGGGGGTGAATATCGGTGACGACGGACTGGTCGTGGCCAGTTATTCAAACGGCTCGCAAAAGTCATTGGGCAAAATTATTTTGGCTAACTTTGCCACGCCAAAAGGTCTTCGTCAGGTGGGTGATACCAGTTACTACGCGACATCAGTATCGGGAGAAGCTACTTACGGTGAGCCTGGTTCAGCCGGTTTTGGCACCATTCGAGCGGGTGCTCGAGAGCGCTCAAACGTGGATTTGACCGCCGAGTTGGTTGACTTGATTACCGCGCAGCGAAATTTCCAAGCGAATGCGAAAGCGATTGAAACCAGTTCATCGTTGACCCAGACCATTATCCAGATCCGCGGTTAAACCTAAGCGGCCATAAGAGGAATCTGAAATGGATAAATTAGCTTACACAGCACTGTCCGCCATGCAAAGCCAGGGAACGGTGAGGGCGGCAATTACCAACGCCCTTGCCAATGTTTCGACGGTTGGCTTTAAGGACAGTTTTCAGATTGCTTCTTCGGCAGTGAAAATTGAAGGCCCCGGCTTCGATTCGCGTTTCCAGCCAGGTCTCGTGATCAAAGACATCATTGATCTAAGCCCCGGCACGCCTATCAGTACTGGACGCGCACTTGATATTGCAATGAATGATCAGACAGTGTTGGGTGTTCAGACGGCTGATGGCGCCACTGCCTTTACCCGCCGCGGTGATCTGCGGGTGAACGGTGAAGGGCTGATTGAGAACGCAGCAGGACATCTGATTCTTGGCGAGGGTGGTCCCATCAGTGTACCTCTTGGCAATATTTTGGGTATCAGCCCCGATGGAACCGTCTTTGCATCCATGCCTTCAGAGCCGAATGTGCCCGCCATTGAGGTAGGTAAATTGATGCTGCGAGATGCGAGTGAAACACAATTGGTGCGTCGCCCAGATGGCTTATTTGAGCCGCGCGCCGAGGCGTTAAAAGGGCGAGACTTTACCACTGGGCCCAAGCCGGCAAGCGTTGCCTCAGGCGCACTTGAAGGCAGTAACGTCAACCCCGTTGCCACCATGGTAAAGATGCTCGATTTTAGCCGCCAGTTCGAGTTGCAGCTGAAGCTGGTAAAAGAAACCCAGACCCTCGACGAGGCTGGGTCAACAATGATGAGAACGTCGTAGGCCCGCTGGCGTACCGCAAGAGGATATAAATAATGGATGCATCACTTTGGATTGCTAAAACTGGCCTGACTGCGCAACAAACGCGCATGTCAGTTATTTCCAACAACTTGGCCAACGTCAACACCACCGGCTTCAAGAAAGATCGTGCCGTGTTTGAAGATTTACTCTATCAAAACGTTGTTCCGGCAGGCGGTCAGGTTGATGCGGAATCGCAGACGCCAACAGGCTTGATGCTCGGTACCGGTACCCGTGTTGTTGCGACAGAAAAACTGCATGGTCAAGGCAACATTATCACCACCGAAAATGCCCTTGATCTGGCGATTTCTGGTGACGGATGGTTCTCGGTGCAACAAGCCGATGGCACCATCGCCTACAGTCGCGATGGCTCCTTTAAGCTATCCGCAGAAGGCAACCTAGTGACTGCGGGCGGCCAAGCAATTCTGCCCGCCATTACGGTACCACCGAATGCTGCCAGTCTGACCATTGGTCGCGACGGCATAGTGACCGTTGAATTGGCCAACGGTGGCGGTTCTAGCCAGATTGGTCAGTTGCAGTTGTCACGCTTTGTCAACAACTCCGGCCTCCAGCCGATCGGCCGCAATCTGATGCAACAGACCAATGCCAGTGGCGATCCGCTTGTCGCGTTGCCCGGTGCAGATGGTGCAGGCATGTTGATGCAGGGCGCACTAGAAGCATCAAACGTCAACGTGGTCGAAGAGATGGTCAACATGATCGAGACTCAGCGCGCCTACGAAGTTAACTCAAAAGCGATTTCTGCTGCAGACGGCATGTTACGTTTCTTGAATAACAATTTATAACCCTAATTCACAAGGTCAGCTCATGAACAGAATGCGAGTAGCGATATTGAGTGCCATGGCAGTCCTAATGACAGCCTGCGCCTCACAGCCAGACCTCACCCCGACCGCGCAGTTTGCCCCTGTACAACCCGCGCCTGCAGCACCGAAAGCGCAAGCTTCAGGCGCAATCTTTGATAATGGCATGGGGTTGTTTGGCGATCTGCGTAGCTATCAAGGCGGCCAAATACGCGTCGGCGACCTCATAACGGTTCTGTTAAGTGAAACCACGCAGGCCTCGCGAACCACCGATATTTCAACCAGCAGAGAAGCCGCCAACGATATCTTCACCATTGCTCAGAAAGACACGATCTTAAAAAAAGTGGGTCGTGGCGCCGATTTCTTCAGTGATTTCAAGCTGGATGGCGGAACCGTCACAAGCGACGGCAAAGGAACTGCGGGTCAAGCGGCATCGCTGAATGGCTCTATCTCCGCCATGGTGGTCGAGGTGTTAGCCAATGGCAATTTGGTCATCATTGGTGAGAAGCAATTAGCGCTTACTGAAGGCAGCGAATTTATTCGCGTTAAAGGCATTATCCGGCCAGCGGACATTCAGCCTGACAACACCGTTTTGTCGCGCCGAATTGCCAATGCACAAATTTCTTACCGCGGGACAGGTGACTTAGCCAAGGCGTCAAGGCCGGGCTGGGGAACGGGGCTGCTGTATAAACTCTGGCCGTTTTAAGCGGTTTTAGGAGCAAGACAAATGTTAAATATGAAGTCGCTAGTATTATTTTGTGCGCTATTGGCATCCACCGTGTCTGCGGACCGCATCAAGGATCTTACAGATGTCGCCGGCGTTCGCACCAACCAGCTGGTTGGGTTTGGACTAGTCGTCGGTTTGGCGGGCACTGGTGACGGCAAGGATCTTCCTCTTTCCGCTCAGAGCTTAAAAACCATGCTGTCTGGATTGGGTGTGAGCGTCGATGGCCCAGTCAGTGATTTTGATCTTGGCGATGCGTTAGCCTCTCTCGCCGCGCAGAATGCGCAAAAAGAGATGAAATTGGAAAACGTAGCCGCAGTGATGGTCACGGCAGAGATGCCGGCATTTGTTAAGCCCGGTCAGCGTATCGATATTAATGTTTCAGCCATTGGTGTCGCTGAAAGTCTCCGCGGCGGTAACTTGGTTATGACCCAGTTGCGCGGTGTCGATGGCAAGACCTATGCCTTAGCCCAGGGCGCCATGACTGTCACCGGCATCTCGGAGAACGTGGCGGGTACCAGTATGCAGATTGGTGTGCCCACCTCAGGGCGTATCCCCAATGGCGCAACCATCGAGCGCCTCGTGGAGACACCTTTTGATACCACTGAGTACATTGTTCTAAACGTTAAAAATAATGATTTCTCAACGGCCAACGCCATCACCGAAGAGATCAACAAAACGTTTGGTAGTGGCGTAGCCAGTGCCTTGGACGGCGTATCTATCGCTGTTATGGCGCCGATTAATTCATCGCAGCGCGTCAGTTTTATGAGCATGATCGAGAACCTTGACGTGACGCCAGGCGAGCCACCTGCGCGCATTGTTGTTAACTCACGCACGGGCACGGCGGTTATCAATCGCAATGTACGCGTGGCCGCCGTTGCGGTCACCCACGGCACCATTTCCGTAAAAGTCTCAGCCAACAATGAAATTAGCCAGCCAAATGGTTTTAGCCGCGGAGTAACAGCGGGCGTGACCAACGGCGAAATCATCATCGACGAGTCGTCCAGCAACATGTTTTTCCAACCCGGCGTTGATCTTCGCGACATCGTAGACGCAGTCAACAAAGTGGGCGCGTCACCCTCGTCGCTGATCGCTATTTTAGAAGCGTTAAAAAGTGCAGGTGGCCTGCGCGCCGAGCTGGTGGTGATCTAAATGCAAGATATAACGCTCTCGGCAAAAAGCTATCTCGACTTTGCGGGTCTCGGCAATCTAAAAGCCAGAGCCAAAAGAGATGACGCAGACGCCGCTCAGGAAGTGGGTCAGCAGTTTGAAGCGATGTTTATTCAAATGATTTTCAAGTCTATGCGCGAAGCCAATGAACCCTTAAAGAGCGACTTGATGGGCTCGTCTAGCGTCGACACCTTTGAGCAGATGTATCACGAAGAGCTTTCGCAAGTGATGGCCAGCAGCGGAACGTTCGGCATGGGCAAATGGTTGAGCGAGCAGGTAAAAACCCAGAGTGCGGCGAGCAAAGCGATAGATGCCTACGCCACTGCGCCAGTCGCCATGCCCCTACAAAGCACAGAAAAAGCACCACCCAAGCCCCTTGATCGAGGCGATGCCACACGAGCTTTACCGCTCAGTCAGCACCGTTAATCGTCAGGGTTAGAGCAATTTTTATCAGTAATATTTTTTAAAGGAGGGGGCTATGGCAGATATTCTATCGATTGGCGCAGGCGCGACGCAACTATATCGCCAGGCGCTTTCTACCGTCAGCAACAACATTGCCAACCTCAATACTGTGGGTTATTCGCGTCAGGTGTCAGAGACATCTGAGAACAGCCCCAGTCAGCAGGGCACAGTGTTTATTGGCTCGGGTGCTCGATTAGACAATATCGAACGCGCCTATGACGAATTTGCCGAATCAAGTTTGCGCGACAGCAGCAGCCAATTGTCCACCCAACAGCCGCTGATTAATTACGCCAACCGTGTTGTCGATATTATGGCCTCGCAGAGTTCAGGCCTGTCCAGCGCACTTGACCAATTTTTTGCCGCCGCCAGCGCCTTGAGTGCTGACCCTGCGTCGATCAACCTGCGCAGCAGCTTTTTGCGCGATGCAGAGGGTATGGCATCACGCTTTCGCGAGTTATCAACGCAGCTGGGTGCCGTCGAAAATGAAACGCGAGAGAGCATCGAAACTCAAGTCGGCGCACTCAACAGCCTGACGCAGCAGCTGGCCTTTGTGAACAAAGAGCTCAACAAAAAACTGACCCTCGACAGCCAGCCGCCAGTGCTGCTCGACCAGCGCGATCGAATATTGCGCCAGATGTCAGAGATCACAAAAATTCACGTTGCGGAAAGCCCCTCAGGTCTGGTGACAGCGCGGCTAGGCGGCAGTGCGGGCAGTATTTTAGTGGAAGGTAAAGTCTCCTACGACCTAGGTGCAGTGTTTGACGACGTCAACCCCGGTCGAGTTGATTTAATTATTGAGCCCTATGGCGACAAACGCGTCGCCAGCACAGTTAACAGCGGCATGCTCGGCGGACTGATTAACTTCCGCACGCAAACCTTAGCGCCCGCCATGGACAGTTTTGACCACTTGGCGCAAACACTGGTTGCCGAAGTGAACCAAATTCACAGTTCCGGTCTCGATGCGCGCGGTCAGCGCGGTACAGATTTATTCGCCATTGACCCTGTATTTCAAGTGACTGCACCCGCAGGGAATGCCAATGCCGACATCACTATCAGTGTCGTCAAGCCAGACGATTTCGCATACGCCTCTTTCAAAATGACATGGGTCAACGAGCAAAACAGTTGGCGCATTGAAGACACAGCAACAGGCGCAGTCACGCTTGCAGCGCCTAGCGCTCGCGGGTTTGAGTACGCAGGATTAAGCGTCACTGTCGCAACCCCTGCGGTTGACGGAGAGACGTTCTATATCGAACCGATTTCTCGTCCGGCAGGTGGCATGCGACTGCTGCAAAGCGACCCCTTTGCCATTGCCACCGCAGAGACCATGCGTGTAATGGGCAGCGCCAGCAATATTGGTGAAGCCAAGGTGACATTAACCTACGCGCCAGAGCCAGCCTTTGACGGCTTTGAATACGGCGCAAGCATCTTCGCCCTTGGTAACAACCCGAGCCAAGACGCTGCGCAGCTGGTTAAAGCCAGTGATCTCACTCCAGCATTTGTCATTCCAAAAGGGACCGACCAAGCGAATGTGATGCTCGATGTGCCCTACGACAGCAATCTCACCTTTCAGGTAATGACCAGCAACGGCGTGCATGTTTTAGGTCACACATTAAGCGCCAATGAACAAGTCCGAATGCTATCGGGTGACTCAGGGTTCAGTGCTGACAGCACCTACAGCGCTAACTACCTCAACGCCACCGGCTCATCGGCTTACCTCGACCTCGATTTAACCTACGGGTTTTTAGCGCGAGATGTTGAGCGCAAAGACTGGTTGGTCGATAGCAATGGCATTAGCAATGAATATACCACCACAACATTAAATGCTGCGGCGACCTCGGGCGATGTTCGCCTACAGACCAATGACGCCGCCGTCGCCGTCGACCTTATCGCCGCGAATAGCCTGCAGTTGAATGGGGTTTCCCTCTCTGCGCTTTCTCTCGCCGCCGGCAGCACTAGTTCTGCTGCGCAGATGGCAACGTGGCTCAATAGCGCCGCAAACACCAATGTTACCGCCAGCGCGCAAACCATTATTGAAGTCGATGCAGAAAATATTGATTTCACCCAGCAAGTTAAAATTAATGGTGTGCTGATTGGTAATGGCGGTTTGCTCACATCCACCGCCGCGCTCGCAGAGGCCATCAACGCCAAGACCGCCCAGAGTAATGTCGTCGCCAAGGTGACCTACGACGGCAAGCTGCAGATTACCAACGCCGCCGGCTATGAAGGCGAAAATATTACCCTATCCAATCCCAATGGCAGCGCCGTCAAAAACGCCTTGGGTCAGATTAATAAAACCTATGTCGGGCAACTACAGTTAGAGGCAGCCGGTGAAATTCGGTTAACCTTTGGCGCCGCAGGCGTTCCGGCTGACTTAGCCACGCTGGGTCTGCGCACGGGCATTTATGTCAACGGTCCTGTCACTGAAGAGCTTGCGGTATTTGTAACCGGTACTGGCAGTGCTGGCGTCGCCGCAGGGTTTGGCGCACCCAACAACGAGGCCGCCAAGCAGAGCCTGGAACAGCCTTTCACTATCCAGTTTTCCAGCGCGAATCAGTACAGCATTCTTGATGACGCCACTGGAACCGTGGTCGCCACGCGCAGCTACAGCGCCGGTGATGAGATAAAACACAAAGGCTTTGTTATTGCGTTTGATGGCAATCCCATTGCAGGCGATGTGTTTGCTGTCGATAGTAATAGTGACGGCATTGGCGACAACAGCAACATGCTAAAAATCGTTGCCCTGCAAGACAAAGAATTGATCGATGGCAGTCGCACCCTGAGTGAAGCCTACATAGGCCTAGTCAGTGTTGTCGGCAGCAAAGCGGCGCTGGCAACCATCTCCAGAGATGCCCTGCAGGTAGTCTACGATCAAGCCGTCGAGGCCAAAGATCAGATATCTGGCGTCAGTCTCGACGAAGAGGCCGCCCAGTTAATCCGCTTTCAGCAGGCGTATCAGGCATCGGCACAGATTATTCAAGTAGCCTCAAAACTATTTGATTCGATATTAAGTATTCGTTAAGGAAGCGGCAGATGAAAGTTTCGACCAGTCAAATTTTTGAACGCGCCATGGCACAAATGTCAGCGCAACAGTCGAAAGTAGCGAACATGCAAACGCAGCTTGCCACTGGGAAACAAATAATTCGTCCCAGCGACAACCCCGATCAGGCTGGTTTGATTCAACGGCTCAGCACCGCGCTGAACCGACAAGACAGCTACGCCAGCAACCTCGGCGCCCTAACCAGTCGCTTAAAGGCCGAAGAATCGGCACTTATGACGACTGAAAATATTATGCAGCGCGTTCGCGAGCTAGCCGTTCAGGCCACTAACGACACACTCAGCACCTCTGACCGCAAAATTATCGCCACCGAAGTCAAAGCGCTGCGCAATGAACTGCTATCGCTGGCAAACACCCAAGACGTTTCTGGAAATTATGTTTTTGCCGGCTCAATGGCCCGGACAAAGCCCTTCGCTGAAAATGCTCAGGGCACACTCGTCTATCAGGGCGACAGCAATCGCATCATGGTCGACATCTCTGATCAGCGCCAGATGCAGCTCAATCGCCCAGGCAGCGAAGTGTATTCCAGTATTGTCCGTGAAACTGCAGGCGGCACCTCTGAACGCGTCGGCTTCTTTTCAGTGCTCGATGACTTTTCTGCGGCCCTCGATAACAACAACACCGCACAGATGCAGAGCAGCTTGGGTGAAATTAGTCAATTGACCCAGAACACCGCCATTGCCATTGCCGATGTAGGTAGTCGCATGGCCATGGCAGACTTCCAGACCGATGCGTTAAACGACGTCAAAGCGCGCTATCAGCAACTGCTGTCAAATGCAGAAGATCTGGATTACGCCAGCGCCATTACGCAGCTCACGTCGGAGATGATGTCGCTCGAAGCAGGGCAGAGTAGTTTTGCCAAAATTTCGCAGCTGAGTTTGTTTGATTACATAAGATAAGCGCCGCCCAACTTGTTAGGGATAGATACCAATCCCCCGATTTAGAGACCCGAGATGGCTGAAACCACCACTAGTTCAAGCTCCAGCATATCAACCCAGATTTTAACAACCCTGGGTGCGGGCTCTGGCATCGACGTTGTTGCGCTGGCAAAAAACCTCACCGATGTCACCAAGGTGCCACAACAAGAAGCAATTCAAGAAAAGATCACCGCAAGCGAAGCCTCCGTGTCCGGCTATGCCCTGATCGCCTATCAGCTTGGCGTGGTAAAGACAGCGTTTGAACAACTCAACGATGCCGATGAACTGTCTGTCAGCTCTGGAACTACCTCTGATATTAACAAAGTCAGCTTCTCCGCTCTCTCTGGCAATGCCGCCGCCGGCTCCTATGATCTAACTGTCAGTCAGCTTGCCCAGGGGCAGCGCACAATTTCTGACCAATTTAGCTCAAAGACCACAGTGCTTAACGCGTCGCCATTTGATATCTCGCTGTCTGTTGGCGCTACGCGAGCAGGCACCTATACAGAGGCCCTCTCACAAGCCGATCTGCGGACAGCCATCGCCAGCGGCCCGATCACCATCACCGACGGCAGCGGCAACACTATTACAGTCACCCAGGCCGAGATCAATGCCGCAGGTAACACCGCCACCGGCGCTGAAACCCTTGCAGGCTATGCAGCTGCGTTGCAGGCCAAAGCGGCCGCATCAGGGCCCTTTGCATTCAATGTCGCTGGCAATGGCAACAGCGGCGTGACATATACCCAAAAGAGCGCCGGTACAGGTGTCATTGCAAGTGCGCAAGGGCCTATTACTGCAGGCATTAGCGCCACCGCAGCGATTTCTGGTGTTGCCGCAAAATACAATGTGAGCGCCACAGCCGCTGCCACCACGACACTTGTTGTTGGTGACGGTAAAAATACCGTCAGCATCGCCAGCGCGACCTACACATCGATAGCCGGTCAAGTAGCCGCCATTCAAAATGGCGCAGGCTATGACGACCTTCTTTTCACGGTCGCCAGCAATGTCAATGGCGACGGCTTTGAATTTGTCTACAAAACCACGGGTGCCGTCACAACCGCACCCACCGTTACCGGTTCAGGCGGCACTCACACAGTGACCTCAACACAGACTGGCGTGACCGCGGTGAATGCCCCGACCACCACAACCATTGCCGTCACAGACCCCACTCCAGCAGGCGTCGTTAGCGCAATTAATGCCGCTGGCACAGGTGTCACCGCTAGATTGGTTGATACCGGTATTCAGGGTTCTAATTACCGGATAATGATAACCGGTGCTACCGGCAGCCAGAGTGTATTCTCTCTCTCCTCTAGCCCCGATATAGGCTTTGGCGACGTCGGTAACACTCTGCAGACAGCCCAAGATGCCATCTTGTCTGTCAATGGGCTATCGATTACCCGCAGCAGCAACGAAATATCCGACGCAATTGGCGGCGCCACCCTCGCCTTGACAGCGACCACAGATACCGCGGTACGTCTAAATGTGAGTAGTGACAAGTCTGTTATGAAAACAAATGTGCAGGCAGCCGTTGCCGCCTACAACGAATTCAATAAGTTGCTCACTGACTTAACCAGCTCAGTCCCTAACGAAGATCTCGAGTACAGCGGCGCCCTCGCTAGAGAGCAGAGCGCAGTGCGTTATATCAAGCAGCAAGTATTTGACAAAATTATGGGAGATTCATCGACCAAGAGCGGTGTTGTCTCCGCCATGAGAGATATTGGCGTGAGTGTTGATAAAACAGGCAGCCTGACATTCGATAGCGACCGCTTCGATGCAGCAGCACTGGATCATTACGAGGACGTGGTCGCCATGTTGTCAGCTAATACCAGCAATCAGAATCTCTACTCCGCAGCCAGCAAGGGACTAGCGCAGGACGTCGCTACGGTGATCACCAATCTAACCAATAGTACCGGTATTGTCGCGACCCGAAAAAATAATGCTGAAGACTACCGAGAAGATTTTGCCGACGAGTTATTGGCATTAGAGGCGCGTATGGAAAACGTCTATCAGCGCTATTTGACCCAGTTTGCCGCTATGGACTCCATGCTAGAAAAAATCGACGGCACCAAAGAGTACTTGACGGGCCAGCTCGAATCCCTCGCTAATATGTATAAGCCCCAGTAAGCGGCGAAGAGTGATAAAGCCCTAAATGCCCGCGTACTGCGGGTATTTTTTTGACTCGAGATCCTCCACCTAAAGGCAACGCAAACGACTTCACCCATAAAAAAACCCGGCGCGGGCCGGGTTTTTGGTGTTGCTAAGTGCTGTGTTGCAGAATTACTTAAGCAAAGCGAGTACTGACTGCGCCTGTTGGTTAGCTTGCGCCAACATAGCGGTACCTGCCTGCTGAATAATCTGCGTGCGGGCCAGTTCAGTTGACTCTGAGGCATAGTCTGCATCGAGAATACGGCTGCGTGAGGCGGCAGTGTTCTGAGAAACGTTAGCTAGG
>Ga0102866_1000249_pt1 | contig 12801 bp, 11 predicted proteins | sample Colrivmeta1546A3_FD_78441 | JGI IMG/M metagenome (GOLD analysis project Ga0102866, IMG submission 78441) | Estuarine microbial communities from the Columbia River estuary - metaG 1546A-3 | ecosystem: Environmental > Aquatic > Marine > Intertidal zone > Estuary | place: USA: Columbia River... | reverse complement strand
TTTTGACCCCGAATTCAGTAACTCACATCAAAAAGACCTTTTAAACCATTACAACACTGTTTTTCAAAAAGCACTCAAGCCAGTAAAAAAATCCTGGACGAGAATATTTAATCTGTTTAGCACCAAAAAATGAAACAATTACAACAGTTAGGAATCGTATTGTTTTTATTAGGGATTTTCACCTTTAGCAGTGCTATTTTTATGGGGACTTTTAGTCCAACAAAAGCACAGCTCACTGCCTTGATGACAGAAAAGGGAATTAGCTCTAAGGTGTTTGAGTCCAATGCCGTGGCGGCACTTACTAACAGTTCATTTAATAATATTCATAGCCTTAAAAATGCTTTGTCTACCGTAGTTTTAAAGACTAACGATGATCACAGGGCGGCGGCAAAAAAGAAAGGAATCTCTAAGGAAGCGCGAAAAGAAGCTTATGGGAATATTATTTATAGCGCACCAAAGGATTTGGCATTTATATTGGGAAAGGCATCGGCCAAAGGCCTAGTAGCAGAAAACAGCCTGCTTTTTTTCTGGCTTAGTTTTGGACTGGGTATCTTTGGAGCCCTTTTATTCATTGTTCCACAAGTCATTACGGAAGGCCCTAATGGGATTAAAAACAACGGGATTTACAAACAAAATAGCACCAATAAAGGTTTTATTGCCTGGGGTGTTTTTGCCTATTTAATTGGCTTTTATTTAGTGCTTTACTTTGCGCCCCAATACACCATTCATTGGACCCTTATGCTAGACCCTCTATCCTACGCACTTAATGGTGGTCCTGCCAGCCAATGGTTTGTGTATGGATTTATGTATTGTGTAATTATGGTGGTTATGGCCATTCGCATGTATATAAAGTACAGGCATGTGAATTATCAAATCTTACGCACCACCTCTGTACTCTTTTTTCAAATTGTTTTTGCGTTTTTAATTCCAGAAATCATGACCAGGCTGCAACTGCCTGCCACAGATTTTAAAAACGCCTTCCCCTTAGATTATGATTTCTTTTTTAGCTGGAACCTCAACAAACTCATAGACTCCGGTGGCCTTGGATTGTTTATTCTGGTATGGGGTATTTTATTGACCCTCGTGGTGGTTCCTGTAATGGTCTATTTCTTTGGAAAAAGATGGTACTGCTCATGGGTATGTGGCTGTGGTGGTTTGGCAGAAACCTTGGGCGACCCTTATAGACAGCATTCAAGCAAATCCCTTTTTTCCTGGAAAGTAGAGCGGTGGTTGGTGCATGGGGTATTGGTCTTTGCGGTGCTCATGACAGCCGCTACACTTTACAGTTTTTTTACGGGAAACACCAGCCTAGTCGGAATTAAAACACAATCCATTCAAAACACCTACAGCTTTTTAATAGGCGCTATTTTCGCGGGAGTTATTGGCACCGGATTCTATCCTATTTTTGGGAACAGGGTGTGGTGTCGTTTTGGCTGCCCACTAGCGGCTTACTTAGGTTTTGTTCAGCGGTTTAAATCCAGGTTTAGAATCACCACCAATGGAGGGCAATGTATCTCTTGTGGGAATTGCAGTACTTACTGTGAAATGGGCATAGACGTTAGGGCCTATGCGCAAAAAGGAGAAAACATTGTGCGTTCCAGTTGTGTGGGCTGTGGGGTGTGTTCTGCCGTCTGCCCCAGAGGAGTATTGAAGCTAGAGCAAGGTCCTGAGTCTGGCAGAATTAATCCTACGGAAATACTATTGGGGAACGACGTTTCACTGATAGATTTGCTCAATAAAAAATAAGTAATGGGTTTGGCAGACCAAAAACATTTGATATATAAAATAAAAATAGGTATTTGTGATATTTGATCCTTTAAACCCACCCAAAATAGTAGTGATTATTCCTGCCTATAACGAGGCCCAATCCATAGGTTTGGTCCTGGCTGAAATTCCTGCTATAGTCAGCGAGGTGATTGTGGTGAACAATCGCTCTACAGATAAAACTGTAGCTGTAGCAGAAAAGGCAGGCGCGAAGGTGCTTACGGAAAATAAAATGGGCTACGGACACGCCTGCCTTAAAGGGATGGCATATGTGGCTCAAATGGAAAAACTTCCTGAAATTATTGTTTTTTTAGATGGCGATTATTCAGATTTCCCCGAGGAGCTGCTGGACTTGGTTGCGCCTATCACCAATGATGGCTATGAATTTGTAGTGGGGGCACGTAAAAAAGCCCTCAGAGAAGCAGGCAGTATGACCCCCCAACAGGTCTTTGGAAACGCCTTAGCCTGCACGCTCATGAAACTCTTTTTTAGGGCTACTTTTACTGACCTAGGTCCCTTTAGAGCTATAAAATACAAGCGATTATTGGACATGAATATGTCCGACACTACCTATGGTTGGACCGTAGAAATGCAACTCAAAGCCCTTCGCAACCGCGTAAAATACAAAGAAATAGGGGTGAGATATAAAAAAAGAATTGGGGTCTCTAAGGTGTCAGGAACTGTAAAAGGCACTATATTTGCCGGCGTAAAGATCCTGGGTTGGATTTTTAAATACAGTTTCAAATAACATGGAATACCCACTGGCCTATCTTATTATATCTCTTTACACACTTGCTTTACTGTTGGTATTCTTTTACAGTTTAGCACAACTCAATTTGCTGTTTAACTACTTAAAACACAAAAGAAGTGGTGCTCATGGCCCCTTGATAGATTTGAGTAAAAAAGAGCTAGTACCTTATGTCACCATTCAACTGCCTATATACAACGAGGCCTATGTGGTAGAGCGTTTGCTCGAAAAAATAGCCCTGATGGACTATCCAATAGACCGCCTGGAAATACAAGTCCTAGATGACTCTACCGATGAATCTGTAGAGAAAACAGCCCTTCATATTGAAGCTTTAAGAAAAAAGGGCTTGGACATTGTTCATGTGAGAAGAAGCAATAGATCCGGCTATAAAGCAGGCGCCCTTAAAGAAGGACTCGCCATAGCTAAAGGAAGTCTCATCGCTATTTTTGACGCAGATTTCTTGCCTCAAAAAGATTGGTTGTTACGCACAGTGCCCCATTTTGGCAGTGAAGAAATTGGGGTGGTTCAAACCAGATGGGGCCACCTGAACAGGAATTACTCTATACTGACCAGAATACAAGCTTTTGCCTTAGACGCACATTTCACCTTGGAACAAGTAGGTAGAAATGCGCAGGGCCATTTTATTAATTTCAATGGTACCGCTGGAATTTGGAGAAAAACTTGTATTGAAGATGCAGGCAACTGGGAAGGAGACACCTTAACAGAAGACTTGGATTTATCCTATAGGGCCCAACTCAAAAACTGGAAATTTAAATACCTTGAAGAAGTAGAGACTCCTGCAGAATTGCCCGTAGTGATTAGTGCTGCCAGATCCCAACAATTTAGATGGAATAAAGGCGGGGCAGAGAATTTCAGAAAATCTGTGCGCAAGGTATTGGCTGCGCCCCATTTAAGTTGGAAAACCAAATTCCATGGCGTTATGCACCTCTTGAACTCTTCTATGTTTTTATGTGTTTTTACTGTGGCGGTTTTAAGTATTCCCATGATGTACATCAAAAGTATTTTTCCTGAATTGGCTTGGGTATTTGAAGTCACTAGTTTTTTCATTGTCAGCACCATCATCCTTTTTATTTGCTATTGGTTTACCTATAAAAACACCCAAGGCAAAGGAATAGAGCACTTTTTACAATATATTGGATTGTTCTTTACTTTCTTTTCCGTAGCCCTAGGATTCTCATTACACAACTCATTGGCTGTATTGGAAGGCCATAGAGGGAGGCGCTCTGAATTTGTGAGAACACCAAAATTCAATATTAACTCTATTAAAGACTCTTGGAAAGGAAACCAATACCTGTCCAAGAAAATTTCCCCTAATGTAATTTTAGAGGGATTACTTATGTGCTATTTTTTTTACGGCATGTATATCGCTGTTCCTCTAAATGATTTTGGGCTATTTCCTTTTCATTTTATGCTGTTTTTAGGTTTCGGATTTGTATTTTTCAAGTCCTTAAGCGCTAAAATATAGGCATGTTCTCTTTTTTGAAGCTTTACGCATACCCCCTCGCCCTTCTGCTAATAACAGGCCTAATGTACTGGAGTTTTGGCTATGATTTAAACCGAACAGATTCTGTTAAACTCATTGGATTAGCAGCCGCTTTATATGGCCTCAGCTATCAGGTATTAAAAACCACTAGCTCAAATTTTAAAAGCAATGGAAATAAAGAGGTCTTCCAACTGCTCGTGGTGGCTGGAATTGTATTCAGGGTTTTGCTATTTGGCGCTACACCTGAATTGTCTCAAGACTTTTACAGGTACCTCTGGGATGGTCATTTATTGATTAATGGCATTAACCCTTACATATATCTTCCAAAAGAAATCATTGATCAAGTGAACCCTTGGATGCCTAATGCAGCATTACTTTTTGAGAAAATGGGTGATTTGAGCCAAAAGCACTATTCCAATTACCCGCCAGTAAGCCAATACGTCTATGGCCTTGCTGCCTATATTGGGAACAAATCCATAGCGGTTTCTGTGCTTGTTTTTAAGATAGTTGTATTGGTTGCAGACCTGCTTGTTCTGTTTTTTACAACACGTTTGCTGGTCTATTTTAAGGAGCCCCTTTGGAAATCTTTCTTTTATTTTCTAAATCCTTTAGTCATTCTTGAACTCAGCGGAAACCTACATTTAGAAGGCGTAATGGTGGCCTTTTTTCTAGCAGCCATTTGGGCGTTGGTAAAAGTATCTCAGCGCCAAAGAAATTCATCTGAAGCGCCAAAAACAGAGCGCTGCTACATATACAAGCTACAATCCAATCACTCCAGTGCTGGTGCATTTAAAACCAAGCTTACATTAAGTGCAGGGTCTTGGCTATTTCTTGGCGGATGCTTTTTGGCTTTGTCTATTATGACCAAATTAATCCCCATTTTATTTATTCCTTTCTTACTGTGGCCTTTGGGCGTAAAAAGATTTCTCTATTTAGGGGCTTGGATATTGGTTTTTTGCGGACTGTTCTGGGGGCCACTTATGGTGGAAGGTTTCTGGAGTTCTTATGCAGAAACCATAGGCTTGTGGTTTAATAATTTTGAATTTAATGCTTCTATTTACAACCTGATCAAGTTTATTTCCATGGACCTTGGGAATAGTGCCTACAAAACCATTTTAACCTATGGGAAAGTACTGCCCTATATGATTGTTGTATGGGCAATAGTTGTTTTTTATTGGCAGTGGAAAAAAATGGGTGGGTTACAAAAGGCGCCCTATGCTTCCATTCCTAATCGATTAAAGAGCCTTTATCTTTCGAATATCGAAGATTCCCCTGATGTATTAAAAGTTTCCATTAGCGCCATGCTTTTAATGTTTACCGGCCATTTGTTTATTGCCACTACCGTGCACCCTTGGTACCTTTGCTTTGGTGTTGCCTTGGCCATTTATACCCCATTTAGGTATATGTATTTATGGAGCGCCATGGTCTTTTTAAGTTATATTACCTATGCCAATCCCAGTTTTAAGGAGAACTTGTGGGTCATTTCCATTGAATACTTCGTAGTTTTTGGTTTTTTAATTCGTGAAATTGTTAAAATAACAAGCTCCAGACAGGAATCTGTTAAAAATGTTTCATTAAAGGAGTGAAACTTGCCTTTAAAAGTAAACGTTTCTTTTTTTTATATATATTTGAAATGTGATTAACAGTACCACATATAAATTTTTATCCCCAACAGCTTCTTTTTCTGTTGGTTTCCATGCAGTTCACCCTTCGACTCGCATGAGTAGTACTGTGACTACCCCTAGGCGCCGCCGCCCGTAAGGGTGTTCTCTTTTTTGGAATTAGGTGTGTCCAATTCCCCCCTAGCGCAATCATTTATCCTTATCATTTATTTTTTATTAATTGCCCATGAAAATCACAATGGCCAACGCGTCTCATTTTAAGTACGCGCCAATAATTTGCGACACTATTGCTGCCTCTGCTTTGGTCCGAGGCACCGGAATAGCCAAGCGAAGTACTGAATTCATTCAAAGAAAACTTCATAACGGGAATGCCATTATTGCCATAGACGGAGAAATCTTTGCTGGTTTCTGCTATATAGAACTTTGGGGGCATGAAAAATTTGTAGCCAATTCAGGCCTTATTGTGCATCCTGATTACAGAAATCAAGGACTGGCTAAGAAAATCAAAAAAGCGGTTTTAGAATTGTCTTTGCAAAAATTTCCTGAAGCTAAAATCTTTGGAATTACCACAGGCCTTGCCGTGATGAAAATCAATTATGAATTGGGCTATAAGCCGGTCACTTTCTCTGAACTCACCACTGATCCAGCTTTTTGGGAAGGCTGCCAAACTTGTAAGAATTTTGACGTACTTACTAGAACAGAACAAAAAATGTGCCTTTGTACAGGCATGCTTTATGAACATAAAATAAAAAAGAAGCCCTTAAATACAAAGGCGTTCGAGCGTTTAAAAAGCATTAAGGAACAACTGTTTTTAAAGAAAAAATAAAAACCTCTAGTATGTATAATAATGGACAACTAAGGTTGGGGAGTTAAAAACACTTAAATATAAAAAACATAAAATAACACCGCTTCATTCGAAGGTGTTAGACCTAAAAATAATACCATGAAAAAATTAGTTTTAGCCTATAGTGGCGGTTTAGACACCTCTTATTGCGCCAAATACCTCAGTGCAGAGATGGGCTTTGAAGTACACGCAGTTACTGTAAATACAGGAGGCTTTGACCCAGTAGACCTCCATGAAATGGAGGAAAAAGCAATAGCATTAGGTGCTCATGCATTTAAGGCCATAGATGGAGTAGAAATTTTCTATCAAAAAGTAGTGAAATACCTCATCTTTGGAAATATATTAAAAAACAACACCTATCCGCTCTCTGTAAGTGCAGAAAGGATTGTTCAGGCCCTTGAACTCATTTCGTACGCAAAAGAAGTAGGCGCTAGTCACATTGCACATGGAAGTACTGGCGCAGGAAACGACCAAGTACGTTTTGACCTTATTTTTTCTGTCTTAGCACCAGAAATAGAAATTATCACCCCAATAAGAGACCTGCAACTGAGTAGAGAACAGGAGATTGCCTACCTAAATGCTCAAGGTATTTCGTATTCTTGGGAAAAAGCAAAATATTCTATTAACAAGGGATTGTGGGGGACTTCAGTAGGTGGTGTAGAAACCCTGGGCTCTAGAGAACCCTTACCCGAAACCGCCTACCCTTCTGCCCTATTAGAAAAAGAAAAGAAAACCATTGAATTACATTTTGAAAAAGGAGAATTTATAGGCATAGATGGTGTTTATGGGGGCCCCGTATCTCAAATTCAAAAGCTAGAAAAAATAGCATCGGCATATGCCATTGGAAGAGACATACACGTAGGAGATACCATCATTGGAATTAAAGGCCGAGTTGGGTTTGAAGCTGCAGCGGCAATAATTCTCATCAAAGCCCATAGTCTTTTAGAAAAACACTGTTTGAGCAAATGGCAGTTACACCAAAAAGATAGCCTGGCTAGTATGTACGGCATGCTGCTTCATGAGGGACAGTATTTAGATCCTGTGCTAAGAAATACAGAGGCATTTTTAACAGACAGTCAAAAGACTGTGAATGGAACTGTTTATATAAGCATGCATCCCTACAGATTTACCCTAGACGGAATTACTTCTGAAAACGACTTAATGGGGGCTGGTTTTGGCACCTATGGAGAAGAGAACAAGGCTTGGTCTGCTCAAGACGCAAAAGGCTTTATTAAAATTTTATCTAATGCAGGACGAATTTACAAGCAGGTAAACGATTTTAAATAGCGCTAGTATTAATGGAAAGACACCCCTATATCCAAGCAAAAGGAATGGGGTGTAAATTGAAAATGAATCTCCTGAGGAGGCTCGAAAAATAAAAAAGATATGATTCAAATTGGTATTATTGGCGGTTCAGGATATACAGGTGGAGAACTCATCAGATTACTCATTAACCACCCGGCGGCAGAAATAAACTTTGTGTATAGCCGCACCAAAGCGGGCGAACCTCTTTACAGGGCTCATGAAGATTTATTAGGCAGTACAAACCTGTGTTTTACAGACAGCGTAGATCCCACTATTGATCTAGTCTTTTTGTGTTTAGGACATGGTCATTCTAAAGATTTCTTAGAAAAAAATCCATTTTCTGATGCCACGAAAATAATTGACCTGAGCACAGATTTTAGGGCCCAGGCGAATGCCTCATTATTGGGCAAAACATTTGTCTACGGACTACCAGAAAAAAACAAATCTGCCATAGAAAACGCACAATTTATAGCCAATCCTGGATGTTTTGCCACTGCCTTGCAGTTGGCCCTTTTGCCTTTGGCAAAGGCCCAAAAATTGAGCCATCCGGTGCATATTAACGGCACCACAGGAAGCACAGGTGCTGGAATTATCCCAGGAGAAACCACCCACAATAGCTGGAGAAACAACAACCTTTCGTGGTACAAAGCATTTAACCACCAACATTTGGGCGAAGTGAGGGAACAATTGTCATTTGCAGGGACTGATGGCACTGCGGCCACTAGGACTGAATTACCTCCATTTTATTTTATACCAAACAGGGGTGCTTTTTCAAGGGGCATATTCGCCACGCTGTACACGGAATACCAGGATACTATTGAAGCAGCTAAAGCACTTTACAATGCGTATTACGAAGGAGCACCTTACACCCATCTTTCTGAATTCCCTATAGACCTAAAGCAAGTTACCAATACCAATCAATGCCACATTCACTTGCACAAACATGAAAATCAGTTACTGATTACAGTAGCCATTGATAATTTATTAAAAGGAGCTAGTGGGCAGGCCGTGCAAAATATGAACCTCATTTTTGGGTGGGAAGAAACACTGGGATTACAACTCAAAGCCAATAGGTTTTAAAAAAATCGCAAAGGGCCCTAACATATCATAGTAAAAGTAAAAAGTCATGAAAATAGGAATTATAGGAGCGGGAAATTTAGGCCAATCCATTGCCAAAGGAATTTTGCAATCGGACGGAGCTACAAGTATGTATCTATCCAAAAGAAATGTGGCTTCCTTAGAAGCATTCAAAGCGTTTAGTCAGGTAACACTTAGCTCAGATAATGTAACATTAGTGAAACAGTCAGACATTCTCATTTTTGCAGTACAACCGGGACAGTTCAAAGGCATCTTAGCAGAGATTAAAGAATTTCTAACAGAGAAACATGTGGTAATCTCTACCATTACTGGCTTTTCTATTCAAAAGATAGAAGCGCTTATTGGCGCCCATCACTTCATTATTAGGGCCATGCCTAATACCGCTATTTCTGTGGGAGCGTCTATGACCTGTCTATGTGCAAACGAAGTGGGAGAAAAAAGAATTGCCATTGCCAAAGCTATTTTTGACAGGATGGGAAAAACCATGTGTATCCCAGAGACAAAAATGCAGGCAGCCACAGTGATAGGCGCTAGTGGTATTGCCTTTTGGATGCGACTCATCAGAGCCAATTCCCAAGGAGGTGTTCAGCTGGGTTTTGAAGCGCATGATGCTTTAGAAATGGTCGTTCAAACTGCCTTGGGAGCTGCCATTCTTTTACAGAAAAATAAAAGCCATCCTGAAGCCGAAATAGATCTAGGCACTACGCCTCAGGGCTGTACTATTTCTGGGCTAAACGAGATGGAAAACTGCGGTTTGAGTGCTGCGTTTATTCAAGGAATACAAAAATCCTTTGCTGCCATTAGCAAAATAACACAAGATCAATTATGAAACTTTTTGACGTCTATCCATTATATGATGTGACTCCTGTGAGTGCCAAGGGAGCGATATTAACAGACATTGATGGTACAGAATATTTAGACCTATACGGGGGGCATGCGGTTATTTCTATTGGCCATAGCCACCCCCATTATACCCAATCTATAAAAGACCAATTAGACAAAATTGCCTTTTATAGCAATGCGGTTCAAAACCCTATACAAGAAGCATACGCACAAAAATTAGGGACCTTGTCTGGTTGTGAAGACTATCAATTGTTCTTGTGCAACTCAGGTGCAGAGGCCAATGAAAACGCCCTTAAAATGGCTTCATTCATCACTGGAAAATCTAAAGTAGTGGCCTTTAAAAACAGTTTTCACGGACGTACCTCAGCAGCAGTTGCTGTCACGGACAACCCTTCTATTCAAGCCCCAATAAACAAAGGGCACCAAGTGATTTTTATTGCCCTTAATGATGAAGACGCATTAAAAGAAGTACTTTCTGGAGGCGATGTTTGTGCTGTGATTATAGAATCTATTCAAGGAGTAGGTGGCCTGGACCAACCCACGACTCCCTTTTTTAAAACCATTGAAGCCTTATGCCAAGAATACCAAGTAATGCTCATTGCAGATGAAGTGCAGTCTGGATTTGGAAGGACAGGTTTGTTTTTTGGTTTTCAACAGCACGGAGTACAACCTGACCTTATTCCTATGGCCAAAGGAATGGGGAATGGATTTCCGATTGGTGGGGTATTAATTCATACTAAATACAAAGGAATACACGGACAGCTCGGCACCACTTTTGGTGGAAATCACTTGGGCTGTAGGGCCGCTTTAGCGGTATTGGAGGTCATAGAGGAAGAGAATCTCATAAACCATGCAAAAGAAATGCATGAATATGTGAAAGTACAAATGGCCTCTTTATCTGCTGAAATTATCTTAAAAGGAAGGGGACTCATGCTAGGATTGGCCTTCCCTTTTGAGATTGCTGCACTTAGAAAAGAACTATTGTATACGCACCATATATTCACTGGAGCTGCTAAAGACAAGAAAGTCTTGAGAATTCTGCCCGCTCTCAATATTACAAAAGCACAAATAGCACAATTTTTTACTGCATTAAAAAAGGTGTTAGACAAACCCGAAAACCAGTCTTACTTTAAATAACCACTAAAGAAATATTAGACAAACCCGAAATTCAATCTTACTTTAAATAACAACTTATGAAGCATTATTTATCCCTTCAAGACATACCAGACTTTGACAAAGCTATCTTAGAGGCCATAGCGCTAAAAAAAGATCCTTTATCTGAGAAATCAATAGGCCGAGATAAAACCTTGGGACTATTGTTTTTTAACGCCAGTCTAAGAACGAGAATAAGTACTCAAAAAGCAGCTAAAAACTTGGGTTTAGAAGTTATAGTGATGAATTTTTCGCAAGAAGGTTGGCAGTTGGAATACGAAGACGGGGCAGTCATGAATACTGGAAAAGCAGAGCATATTAAAGAAGCTGCTGGGGTACTATCTGGTTATTGCGACCTGATTGGCATAAGGGCATTTGCTGAATTACAAAGCCGTGAAGAAGACCAAAAAGAAAAAGTACTTCTAGGTTTTGCCACACATGCTAGCGTACCTATCATCAATTTAGAAAGTGCACTTGGTCACCCCTTACAAGGGTTTGCAGACGCCATAACAATCACAGAGCAATTAGGAGAAAAAGTATTGCCTAGCTTAAATAAAGAAGGCCATGTCCCTAAGGTGGTCCTGAGTTGGGCGCCACACCCAAAGGCACTACCACATGCAGTAGCCAATAGTTTTATAGCCGCCATGAAACGACTCAATGTAGCTTTCAGTATTACCCACCCAAAAGGCTATGAACTAGATCCAAAGATTACTGGAGACACGCCTATTGAACACCATCAAGATACCGCATTAAAGGGAGCAGAAATTGTCTATATAAAAAACTGGAGTAGTTTTAAAGACTATGGGAAAGTGATGGTTGAAGACCCCTCTTGGACCATCACTTCTGAAAAGATTGGAAATGCGCAGTGCATGCACTGTTTGCCAGTGAGAAGAAATGTAGTGATCGCAGACAATGTTTTAGATTCAGACAAAAGTTTGGTTTTGGAACAAGCCAACAACAGGACCTATGCAGCCCAGTGGGTGCTCAGAGAATTACTTAAAACAACGCCTTAAACCCGTTTTATGAAAGATCAAAAAGAAACATTATCGGTGATGAAAATAGGTGGAGGGGTTATTGAAGACCCTCAAGCCCTAAAGTACTTTTGTCAGGCTTTTAGTCTAATACCTGCTCCTAAAATACTGGTTCACGGAGGGGGTAAATCTGCCACCGCATTGGCAGAAAAATTAGGCATCCCTACCAAAATGATTAACGGCAGAAGGTGTACGCCTAAAGAGAGTTTGGAAGTCATTACCATGACTTATGCCGGTACGGCCAACAAAACCATTGTTTCTCAATTACAGGCAGACCAATGTAATGCCCTGGGTCTAAGTGGTGCAGATGCCAATAGTATAAGTGCTACAAAAAGAAACCCAAAACCTATAGATTACGGGTTTGTGGGGGATCATTTAAAAGTAAACGCCTCCTTTATAAAAACCCTTTTGTCACATGGGATTTGCCCCGTCTTTTGCGCCATTACCCACGACGGTAACGGACAATTACTCAATACCAATGCAGACACCATCGCAGCAGAAATTGCCATAGCCATGGCAGACAATTATGAAACACACTTATGGTATTGCTTTGAGAAACAAGGCGTATTGGTAAGTGAAGCACCCTTAGAAGTAATGGTAAGTTTGAGTCCTAATGAAATGAAGCAACTCATAAATGATGGGGTTATTCACTCAGGAATGATCCCTAAACTCTCTAATGGATTTCATGCCTTAGAAAAAGGAGTCCATAAAGTAGGAATTGGAAATGAAGATATGTTGACCAACAAAGGGCCCTTTACATTATTAAAAAAGAATTAAATGGAGTACATAGACACCTATGAAAAAGAGGCCATTCAATTATTAAAATCACTGATTGAAACCCCTTCTTTTTCTTCAGAAGAAGCACATACAGCCAAGCTTATTGAGGCATG
>Ga0102866_1000242_pt1 | contig 13088 bp, 7 predicted proteins | sample Colrivmeta1546A3_FD_78441 | JGI IMG/M metagenome (GOLD analysis project Ga0102866, IMG submission 78441) | Estuarine microbial communities from the Columbia River estuary - metaG 1546A-3 | ecosystem: Environmental > Aquatic > Marine > Intertidal zone > Estuary | place: USA: Columbia River Estuary... | reverse complement strand
GTTCACGTTGAAGTAGTGCGACGTTGAGGACGCACATTTTGCCATCTCTTGATCGCCATGACTGCCAGCCTCAACCGCAATTGCGTATATGATGACCCCTTTGTCTTTGGCCTTTTGGCAGAGCCCTTGCATTAGGTAGTCACCGTTTGTGATACCGTTAATTTTCGCGGTATTGAGGTTCGTAGGGTCGCTGAGATAACGATCATAGGTAAACCAACTGCGTGGGTCAGTGTAATATAATTCGCGAGAGTAGAACCACCACAAGTTGTTGTTTGCCCAATGCACCCTATCGCTTGGGGAATCATAGGCCCATGAATTCAACCGCTGTGACCCAGAGTTGGCACCGTCTGTCATCAAAACAATGACTTTTTGCGTGACAATTGTTTCACCCGCAACGGGATAGGCATCGGGTCTGCCCTGAAATTGCGCGTCAATTTTGCCGCTTGAAATCAGCGTGCTGACCACAGGCTGCAGGCTTGGATCAAGCAGCGCCAGTCCCCATTTCAAGCCCATATAAATCGCGGTACCCGCGCGCGGCTGGAGTTTGTTGATCTGCGTTTTTAGTGCCGCCAAATCCTGCGTCAATGGCGTAACCTGTTCGTAGGAATAACGCGGGCAGACTGTATTCGTCATGGTGTTCCGATACTGACCCGTATCATAATTATAGTCCGAGTTCCACTGATAGTGCTGCATTTGCGTATAGGTTTTTGACAAGTTGAGACCCGTCAGGTCAAAATCTGAATCATCAAAATCGACGCAGTATGAAAAGTTGTGCTTCTGATCGACTTTGAGAGCGCCAAAGAGACTGGGCCCCACATTGACATGCTCGGAATACGGAACCAGCGACAATGAAATCCGACCAGCATAGTCTGCCTGCAACATGTTTTCAGCTAACTTTGCTGCGGCTTTGCGTAGCGCAACAATTTTTGTATCCGAGGTGCCGCTGGCGGGTTCTGCCATCGAACCAGAAAGATCGACGACCAAAGACACTTCGATATCCGCGACGCCGTCAACTGCGGTTGATGCTGCGTTTGACGAGAGTTTGTGAATGCCCAAAAGCTTTAAAAAGATCGTGTTGATCTCTTGATTTGCAACAACGCCGACTGAACGACGGCCCCCCAAGTCTTCGACATTGGGCTCGCCGACAATCGCACCGCTCAGGCCAGCCTTTTCGAAATAATCGATAACTACCTGTTTCTGATCCGCATCCTGGTCGAGGTCCGCCGCCGCAAGAACGGCACGGTCTGCAGTGCTTTGCAGCACAGCGCGTTCGCATTCAAAGCGCATAAAGTCGACAGCCATCCCGCCGATAGCGAGCATGAGAATCAACAGAAAGAGCGTGAAAATGATAATTGAGCCGTTCTCATCATCACGAAAGTCCGATGACCGCCGAGATAATTGCTGATTTACGCGCTGTTTCAAAGTCATCATTTCGTCACCACTCATTCCCGTTTTCCCGCCTTTTGGCTTCGTTGAACGGTCTTTCCCTCGGCTTATAGATCAAAAGTCTGTGGCCGAATTGGGGCGTAACCGCGTCAAATTAAGTTCTTATTGCCCAAATTCGTGAGGACATTTCAGGGGAGAATTGCCCATTGTTGCTGCATTTTCATCATTCTGGCGGCGAATCTCCTGCGGTAGGCTGGTGTGGCGGCAGATTGGACTTAAAACCTCAAAAGTTTCCAAACCGCCTAAACTTTCATCAAATCGCATCTATAGTGATCACGAGCAGACCGCTCCAATTGAAATACCCGACGCTGTGTCGGTACATCGAAGGACATGACCCTATGACCACTGCCCATCAGACCGCCGCGGAGCCAAGCTTTCGCGAATCTGTTGATATGATGTTCAACCGAGCTGTGGCGCTCATGGATTTGAGCCCCGGTCTTGAGGAGAAAATCCGTGTGTGTAACGCGACCTATACGGTGCGTTTTGGCGTCCGTTTGCGCGGCGCTATTCATACATTTACCGGATATCGCTCGGTACACTCCGAGCATATGGAGCCAGTCAAGGGCGGCATTCGCTATGCCCTGTCGGTTCATCAAGACGAGGTTGAGGCGCTTGCTGCGTTGATGACATTCAAATGCGCTTTGGTGGAGGCCCCGTTTGGTGGCTCTAAGGGCGGATTGCGGATTGATCCGAATGCATGGGAGCCCCATGAGCTGGAGCAGATCACCCGCCGATTTGCCTATGAGCTGATCAAGCGTGACCTGATTAACCCCGCCCAAAACGTGCCAGCCCCTGATATGGGCACGGGCGAGCGCGAGATGGCATGGATTGCAGACCAATATAAGCGGATGAATACGACCGATATTAACGGTGCTGCCTGTGTAACGGGTAAGCCGATCAACGCAGGCGGTATTCAGGGCCGCACAGAGGCCACGGGGCGCGGCGTGCAATATGCGCTGCGCGAGTTCTTTCGCTATGACGAGGATAAGGCGGCCGCAGGTCTGACGGGCGATCTGTCGGGCAAGCGCGTGATTGTGCAAGGTCTTGGCAACGTAGGCTATCACGCGGCAAAGTTTCTGTCCGAGGAAGATGGTTGCCTGATCACGGGCATCATCGAGCGCGACGGAGCTTTGCATGACGAGAAGGGTCTCGATGTTGAGGCCGTGCACCAGTGGATTGCAAAACACGGCGGCCTGACGGGCTATCCCGATGCGGGGCATCAGGCGGATGGTGCGGCATTGCTAGAGGCCGAGTGCGATATCCTGATCCCGGCGGCGCTTGAAGGTGTGATCAACCTTTCGAACGCTGATCGTATCAAAGCGCCATTGATTATTGAGGCCGCGAACGGCCCTGTGACAGCAAGTGCAGATGAGATCCTGCGCGAGAAGGGTGCCGTGATTATCCCCGATATGTATGCCAACGCAGGCGGTGTGACGGTGTCGTATTTCGAGTGGGTCAAGAACCTGAGCCATATCCGCTTTGGCCGGATGCAGCGCCGCGCGGAGGAAGCGCGCCATCAGGTTCTCGTCGATGAGTTGCAGCGACTGGACCGTTATTTGGGTGCCGATTGGTCAATGTCTGCAGGCTTTAAGGAAAAGTATCTGCGCGGGGCGGATGAGTTGGAACTGGTCCGCTCTGGCCTCGATGACACGATGCGCGCGGCTTATCAGTCGATGCGCAACGTCTGGCACGGGCGCGATGATGTGACCGATTTGCGCACAGCGGCCTATATCGTGTCGATCAGCAAAGTTGCATTGAGCTACCAAGCCAAGGGCCTTTGATCCAAAGGAGCGCCTGACGGCGCAAGACATTCTAAGACAAGGCGCGCAGCAGCGGTTGCGCGCCATTTTTGTCGTTTGTGTGCTTTTCATCTGCCGCTATCCCGCCTAGCGTGAGTCATCGACGGGTGGAGTGCGCTGATGGGATATTCGGGATTTCGTGTGATCAAAGAGGGGTTATTCGGCCAGAAGGGCTGGAAGCCTCAGTGGCGTAATCCAGAGCCTAAGGCCGAATATGACATCGTGATTATTGGCGGCGGGGGGCATGGCCTCTCGACTGCGTTTTACCTCGCTAAAGAGCATGGGCTAAAGAATATCGCCGTGCTTGAGAAGGGCTACCTTGGCGGCGGCAATGTGGGGCGTAATACCACGATTGTGCGGGCCAATTACTTTTTGCCGGGCAATTCCGAGTTTTATTCCCATTCGCTGAAGCTGTGGGAGAACCTTGAGAACGAACTGAATTATAACGTCATGCATTCGCAGCGTGGCTTGATCAATCTGTTCCATTCTGACGGCCAGCGCGATGCCTTTGCCCGCCGTGGTAATGCGATGATCAATCAAGGAGATGATGCGGAACTGTTGGACACTGAGGGTGTGCGTAAGCATTTGCCGTATCTTGATTTCGAGAACACGCGGTTCCCGATTTATGGCGGTTTGCTGCATAAACGCGGTGGTACGGCGCGCCATGATGCGGTGGCGTGGGGCTATGCGCGTGGCGCTGACCAACGCGGCGTTGATCTGATCCAGAACTGCGAAGTGACGGGGATTGATATTGAAGGCGGCGTCGTGAAAGGCGTGCAGACCTCGCGCGGGGCCATTCGCGCCAAAAAGGTGGCGATCGTCACGGCGGGGCGGTCGGGGCAGGTGGCCGCAATGGCGGGGATGCGCCTGCCAATTGAAAGCCATATTTTGCAGGCGTTTGTGACCGAGGGTCTCAAGCCAGTGATCGATCACGTCGTCAGCTTTGGCATGGGCCACTTTTATATCAGCCAATCTGACAAGGGTGGTTTGGTGTTCGGTGGCGATCTGGATTTCTATTCAAGCTACGCCTCGCGCGGCAACCTGCCGATGAAGGAACATGTGATGGATGCGGCCATGACCCTGATGCCGATGATCGGCAAGGCCAAGGTGCTGCGGTCTTGGGGCGGGATCATGGATATGACGCCCGACGGCAGCCCGATTATTGATAAAACTCATATTGAGGGGCTCTTTTTGGATTGCGGCTGGTGTTATGGCGGGTTCAAGGCTGTGCCCGGATCGGGCTTTAGCCTTGCGCATTTGATCGCGACGGGCAACCACCACGCGCCTGCCGAGAAGTTCCGCTTGGACCGTTTCCGCACGGGGCGCGGCCTCATGGATGAGGAGGGCACAGGTGCGCAACATGACCTTCACTGATGGCGGCAAAGGTCGCATTTTGAGTATTTTGAACAAAGCGAGGCAGGGGTTCCATGCGTCTTAACTGTCCTGTTTGCGGCGAGCGTGATCGCCGCGAGTTTTATTATGGCGGCGATGCTGTGGCGATGATGCGCCCTGCGCCGGATGCGGGTGTTGGCCCTTGGGATGACTATGTGCATTTGCGCGAGAACCCAGCGGGCCAGACCCGCGATTTGTGGCATCACGAGGCGGGCTGCGGCGCTTGGCTCGTTGTGACGCGTAACACGGTGACTCATGCGATCAAAGATGTGGCCTTGGCACGGGAGGCCAAACGATGAGATTGCGCAAAGCTGATGTGACGGTCCCGTTCACCTTTGATGGTGTGAAGTATTGCGGGGTTGCGGGGGAAACTTTGGCAGCGGCATTGCAGGCCAATGGCGTCAAGCTGGTCGCCCGCTCATTCAAATACCATCGCCCGCGTGGCGTGATGGGGTCGGGGTCTGAGGAGCCGAACGCGCTTGTCACCATTGGCACAGGCGCGCAGGCGGACCCGAATGTCCGTGCGACCGTGCAGGAGGTTTACGAGGGGCTGGAGGCGTTTTCGCAGAATGCTTGGCCGACCCTCAAGAATGATGTGATGGCAGTGAATGATTTTGCATCGCCGTTCTTGGGCGCGGGATTTTACTACAAGACCTTCATGTGGCCTAAGGCGTTTTGGGAACGGGTCTATGAGCCGATTATCAGGCGGGCTGCGGGGCTTGGTGGCCTGAGTGGCAAGACTGATCCCGATACTTACGAGAAGGCTTTTGCGTTTTGCGACGTGCTTGTCATCGGCGCGGGGCCTGCGGGATTGATGGCGGCACTGGTCGCGGGGCGCTCTGGTGCGGATGTGATTTTGGCCGAAGAAGATACGGCGCTCGGCGGCAGATTGCTTTCAGAGGTTGAAGAGATTGACGGTGCGCCCGCGATGGACTGGGTAAAGTCCGTCGAGGCGGAGCTCTCCGCGATGCCAAACGTGCGGATCATGACGCGGACGGCGGTGACGGGCGCTTATGACCAAGGCACATTTGGGGCGTTGGAGCGGGTCGGTGATTTTGCGCCACGTCGTGTGGGCCTTCCGCGGTCCTGTTTCTGGCGGATCGTGGCGAAGCGGTCGGTGCTTTGCGCGGGCTCGCTTGAGCGGTCGATTGCGTTTCCAAATAACGACCGCCCCGGTGTGATGATGGCGGGGGCTGTGCGGGCTTATGTGAACCGCTGGGGCGTGGCGACAGGTAAGAAGGTCGCGGTTTTCGGCAATAACGATGATGTGGCAAAGACCGCGCGCGATTTGCGGGCTGCGGGCATAGACGTCGTGGCCGAACTTGATAGCCGCACAGGTGCGCGGGTGATTGATACCGCAGGGCGGCATGGATTGCAGAGCATAACGGTCTCGCAAAACGGTGAGAACGCCAAGATCGAGGCTGATTGTCTAGCCGTGACTGGTGGTTGGAACCCGACGGTGCATTTGACGTGCCACATGAATGGGCGCCCCGTTTGGGATGCCGGGATTGCAAGCTTTGTGCCAAGTGCAGGGGCGGTGCCGAACATGGTGACGGCGGGCGCTTGCCACGGGGTTTTCGACACGATGGGCTGTCTCGCGGATGCAGCACAGATTACGGAGGCGGCACTCAAGAACATGCAGATCAAGCCCGCAAAGGTGGATTTGCCCCAGGCCGATCACGCGCCCTATAACATCGAGCCGCTTTGGCATGTTGAGGGCAAGGGCCGCAAATGGATTGATTTCCAGAACGATGTGCATGTCAAAGATGTGCGCCTCGCTGCCCAAGAGAACTTCCGCTCTGTTGAGCATATGAAGCGCTACACGACCCAAGGCATGGCGCCCGATCAGGGGAAATCATCCAATGTGGTGGCTTTGGCCGTGCTGGCCGATGCGACAGGGCGGGGCATCCCCGAGACGGGCACGACGACCTTCCGTCCGCCTTTTGTGCCCGTGCCGATTGCGGCGATGGGGGCGGGGGCGCATGGTAAAGGCTTTGCGCCTGAACGCTTCACGACATCGCATAAGGCAAGCGTTGCCGCAGCTGCGCCGATGATCGAAGCGGGGCTTTGGTATCGGCCAAGCTATTTCCCGATTGCAGGCGAGACCACATGGCGGCAATCGTGCGACCGCGAGGTGAATATGGTCCGCAATGCTGTTGGGATCGTGGATGTGTCTACCCTTGGCAAGATTGACGTGCAGGGGCCTGATGCGGCCAAGCTATTGGATTTCGTTTATACAAATACGTTCTCGACGCTGAAGGTCGGCCAGGTCCGTTATGGATTGATGCTGCGCGAAGACGGCCATGTGCTGGATGATGGCACCACGGCGTGTCTGGCGGACAACCACTATGTGATGACGACGACCACGGCGGCGGCGGGTCTTGTGATGCGCCACCTTGAATATGTGCTGCAAGTGGTACGGCCCGATCTGGACGCAAAGGTGATCTCGGTCACCGAGCAATGGGCACAGTTTGGGGTCGCGGGGCCAAAGTCGCGCGATGTGATCAATGGGATCATTGATGCGCCGATTGATGACGCGAGCTTCCCCTATATGGGCTGCGGTGCGATCACGATTGACGGGATAGCTGCGCGTCTGTTCCGGATTTCGTTCTCTGGCGAGCAAGCCTATGAGATTGCTGTGCCTGCGCGTTACGGTGCGAGCCTTTATAAACAACTCGTTGATCACGCTGCCAAACTTGACGGCGGGGCCTACGGGATGGAAGCGCTCAATGTGCTGCGTATCGAGAAGGGCTTTATCACCCATGCGGAAATTCATGGGCGGGTCACGGCGTTTGATATCGGCATGGACCGCATGGTCAGCCGCAAGAAGGATTGCATCGGCCAGACCATGGCCGCGCGTGAAGGCTTGATGGACGAGAACCGTGCGCAGCTGGTGGGCCTCAAACCTGTGGGGGCTGTGCAGCAGATGGTGGCTGGGGCACATTTGTTTGACGCGGGCGCTGACGCGGTGCGCGTGAACGATCAGGGCTATGTGACCTCGGTCGGGTTTTCGCCGACGCTGGGCCATAACATCGCGCTTGGTTTCCTTGATCGGGGTCGTGCGCGGCATGGCGAGGTGATCCGGATGGTTGACCATTTGCGTGAGATTGATGCGACGCTGGAGGTCTGCGATCCGGTATTCTTTGATCCGACAGGAGGGCGTTTGCGTGGTTAAATTGCTAGAAACAACGCCTTGCGCGGGGCTATTGCCACGTCAAATCGGGCAAGTGAAACTAAGCGAAGTGAGCTTTGGCAAGGTTTGGTCGGTCTCACCATTCGCAGGAAAATTGGCCGCAACTGATGCGGCATTGCGCAAGCTGGGCGTGGCCTTCCCAATGGCAGGTCAGATCGTCTCGGCTGGCCCCGTGACTGCGATGTGGTTCGGCCATGGGCAGGCCTTGGTGCTGGGTGCAGAGGCTTTGCCGAAGTTGCCAGCTGCCGTCACGGATCAAAGCGACGGGTGGGCCTGCGTGCGCATCGAAGGGCATGCGGTGGATGTGCTGGCACGATTGGCACCTGTGGATTTGCGCGGGGCCGCTGGTGCGCGCCGCACGTTGGTCGGGCATATGTCGGCGGTGATCATTGCACGCGATGGTGGCGCGTTTGACGTGATGGTCATGCGCTCGATGGCGGCAACTTTGGTGCATGAGCTGGAAGTGGCGGCAACGGGCGTTTCGGCGCGGGGCTGACCAATTTTCGTCGAAAATTGGACGACAGTCATATGCGGTTGCTCTCGACTCTGGCCGCTCATAGGCGGATAATGCGCTTATGAGTTTGCCCCCAGGTTTCCTTGATGAATTACGCACGCGGCTGTCGCTTGGACGGGTCGTTGGGCGAAAGGTCATGTGGGACACGCGCAAATCGAACCAAGGCAAGGGCGACCTCTGGGCGCCTTGCCCGTTCCACCAAGAAAAATCCGCCAGTTTCCACGTCGATGACCGCAAAGGGTTTTATTACTGCTTTGGCTGCCACGCAAAAGGCGACGCGATTTCCTTTGTGCGCGAAACCGAGAACGTGGATTTCATGGAGGCGGTCAAGATTTTGGCAGCAGAGGCAGGGATGCCAGTGCCAGCCTCCGACCCGCGCGCGCAAGAAAAGGCCGATCTGCGGACCCAACTGACCGAGGTGATGGAGCAGGCCGTGCAGTGGCACAGGTTGCAGCTGCAAACGGGGGCGGCGTCCGAGGCGCGTGATTATCTGGCGCGGCGCGGGCTCTCGCCTGAGGCGCAAGACCGCTGGGATATCGGCTTTGCCCCTCCAAATGGCGGGGTGATGGCGCATCTGACGGGCAAGGGCGTTGATCCGAAACTGGTGATCGAGGCAGGTCTTTCCGCCGAAAGTGACCGAGGCGGCGCGCCCTATGACCGCTTCCGTGGCCGTATCATTTTTCCGATCCGCGACGGGCGCAATCGCCCAATTGGCCTTGGCGGGCGCTCGCTCGACCCCAATGCGCGGGCGAAATATCTGAACTCTCCCGAAACGCCTTTGTTCGACAAGGGCCGCAGCCTGTATAACCACGGCCCCGCACGCGAGGCCGCAGGCAAAGGTCAGCCCTTGATTGTGGCCGAAGGCTATATGGACGTGATCGCGCTGTCCGAGGCGGGCTTTGGTGCGAGCGTTGCCCCCTTGGGGACGGCGGTAACGGAGGATCAATTGCGGCTTTTGTGGCGGATATCGCCTGAGCCGATCATCGCCCTTGATGGCGACACCGCTGGCCTACGCGCGGCGATGCGGGTGATCGATATTGCATTGCCGCTCCTAGAGGCGGGCAGCTCGCTGCGCTTTGCGCTGATGCCAGAGGGGCTGGACCCTGACGACCTGATCAAGGCGCAGGGCAAGGGTGCGATGCAGGCGCTGCTAGATGGTGCGATCCCGATGGTGCAACTGCTGTGGCGCCGCGAGACTGAGGGCAAGATTTTCGACAGCCCGGAACGGCGTGCGGCTCTTGATAAGACATTGCGCGAAAAGATTAAATTGATCGCGGACCCGTCGGTGCGCAGTCACTACGGCGAGGCCATTAAAGAGCTGCGTTGGGAGCTTTTCAATACCCGTAAACAGGGCGGCACCAGCGGTGGCAAGCGTGGCCCGAAACGCGCGTGGACAGGCAAAAAGCTAGAGCCTTGGCAGCAGGATATCGCGCCTGTGACCTCTTCCAAAATGTCCGAACTTGGGGCAGGGGTCAGTGACGTTGATCACCTGCGCGAAGCGGTGATTTTGGCAACTTTGTTGCACACCCCCGCCGTCATTCTCGCCTTCGAGGCGCAAGTCGAGCGCATGGAGTGCCGCGACCCGTTACATGCGACATTGCGCAACGCGGTCCTGCGGCATGCCACGGCCGAAAACGTAAAAGAGGCTGTGGTGGCAGAAGTTGGCGCGCAGGCCCTTGAAAAGCTGATGAGTAACCCACATTTGGCTATTACGCCCAGCCTGCGTAGGGCTGGTGACGTTGGCATTGCAAAACAACTTTTGGCCGAAGAACTCGGCAAACTCATGGCGAGACGTGGTCACATGCGTGAAATCAGCGACGGCATGGATGAAATGTATGGCATCGCGGACGAAAGCACGACATGGCGTCTGGCGCGGGCTGCGGCCTCGATTGATACGTCGGTGCGCAAAGATGTCGACAATAGTGCCGATTTCGAGCGGGCCAAAAACGGGGTGGAACTGAACAAGGATGAACGAAGCGCCTTTCAAAGCCTTTTGAACGCGCTAAGTGCGGACAAGAAAACGAAATAATCTTGGTTCAGTGGGAACCTCCAACACACGCTGTCCCGCAACATATCTGAGAAACACGACCACCTCACCTTGCGAATCACCCCAAATACAGGTTGATTCGTTTGAAACCGAATCATCCGGATCACTTTGATTCGTTTGACCTCTTGAAGGAGCCCCGCATGGCCGCGAAAGATAACGACGACCGTAAGGACGACCAAGACGGCGATATCAGCCTCGATATGTCCCAAGCCGCAGTCAAAAAGATGATCGCGGACGCCCGTGAACGTGGCTACATCACTTACGATCAGTTGAACGCGGTTCTGCCTCCTGAGCAGGTGTCCTCCGACCAGATTGAGGACGTCATGTCGATGTTGTCCGAGATGGGCATTCAGGTGACCGAGGAAGAAGAATCCGAAGAGACCGACGATCCAGAAGGCGGCACCGCTGTTGCCACTGTCGCGGGCTCTCGTGATATTATCCTTGGTGGTGCGGATGCTGAAAAGCTGGACCGCACCGATGACCCTGTTCGCATGTACCTGCGCGAAATGGGCTCTGTTGAGCTGCTGTCGCGTGAAGGCGAAATTGCGATTGCCAAGCGCATCGAGGCTGGCCGCAATACGATGATTTTGGGGCTTTGCGAAAGCCCGCTGACATTCCAAGCGATCACGATCTGGCGCGACGAACTTTTGTCCGAAGACATTCTACTGCGCGACGTCATCGACCTTGAAACGACATTTGGCGACCAGATGGACGAAGATGGTCTGGGCGCTGTCGTGGCCCCCGTCGCAGGCGCACCTGCGGCCGAGAAGGAAGATTCAGCCGAGGTAGATGCCGACGGTAACCCGATCAGCAAGGATGATGATGACGACGAGGACGATCAGGCCAACATGTCGCTTGCGGCAATGGAAGCGGCCCTGAAACCACGCGTTCTGGAAACGCTGGAAGTCATCGCACGCGGCTTTGGCAAATTGTCTGATATGCAAGACGCGCGGATGTCCGCGACGCTAAATGAGGACTCTTCCTTTACAGGCAAAGAAGAGAAGAAATACCAAAAACTGCGCACGGAAATCGTTGGTCTGGTGAACTCGCTTCACTTGCACAACAACCGTATTGAAGCGTTGATCGACCAGCTTTACGGCATCAACCGCCGCATCATGTCCATCGACAGCGCGATGGTGAAGCTCGCCGACCAAGCCCGTATTAACCGTCGTGAATTCATCGACGAATATAAGGGCCGCGAGCTGGACCCGAACTGGCTTGAGGAAATGGGCGCAAAGGCTGGCCGAGGCTGGCAGGCGCTGATTGAACGTTCTACCGACAAGATCGAAGAACTTCGCGGCGACATGGCCCAAGTTGGCCAATATGTCGGTGTGGATATCAACGAATTCCGCCGCATCGTGCAGCAGGTTCAAAAAGGTGAGAAAGAGGCGCGTCAGGCCAAGAAAGAAATGGTCGAAGCGAACCTCCGTTTGGTTATTTCAATCGCGAAAAAGTACACGAACCGTGGCCTGCAATTCCTTGATCTTATTCAAGAAGGTAACATCGGCCTGATGAAGGCTGTTGATAAATTCGAGTACCGTCGCGGTTATAAGTTCTCGACTTATGCGACGTGGTGGATCCGTCAGGCGATCACCCGTTCCATCGCCGATCAGGCCCGCACGATCCGTATTCCTGTGCACATGATCGAGACGATCAACAAACTGGTCCGCACTGGTCGCCAGATGTTGCACGAAATTGGCCGCGAGCCGACACCAGAGGAATTGGCAGCCAAACTGCAAATGCCTTTGGAAAAGGTCCGCAAGGTTATGAAGATCGCGAAAGAGCCGATCTCTTTGGAGACGCCAATCGGCGACGAAGAAGATTCGCAGCTTGGCGATTTCATCGAAGACAAGAACGCGATCCTGCCGTTGGATTCCGCTATTCAGGAAAACCTGAAGGAAACCACGACCCGCGTTCTGGCCTCGCTGACACCACGTGAAGAGCGTGTTTTGCGGATGCGTTTTGGTATCGGCATGAACACCGACCACACGCTTGAAGAAGTGGGCCAGCAGTTCTCGGTGACACGTGAGCGTATTCGTCAGATCGAGGCAAAGGCGCTGCGCAAGCTCAAGCACCCAAGCCGTTCGCGCAAACTGCGGTCGTTCCTTGACCAATAAAATCCATAAAAACTGCCTTGGGCCATTGGCCTGAGGCACGACGATGTCATTGGATAAAGCCAAGGCGCTGGCCGCAAACGGGCGTATCGCCGAAGCGGAAACCTTGTTCGATGCGCTTGTGAGGGCCAAGCCGAAAAACGCGGTTGTCCTGTCCACCTACGTCCGCTTTCACAATCGCTATTCCCGCAAATTCCGCAAAGCGGCAGCAGCGGTGGAATCCCTCGTAGCGCTCAAGCCAAAATCAGCCGAAGTGCAGGCCCTTGCCGCCGAAACCTATAGCAATTGCAAACGTTTAGCCGAGGCAGAGCAGCATGCCGCCGCCGCCTTGCACATCGACCCCGCCAATCCTGATAGCCTGTTTATCGCAGCCCACGTAGACGCGGCCCGCAATCGCCCAGATGCCGCCATCGCCAAGATCGAACTTGCGCTAACAAAACGCCCTGACCACATGCCGTCGCTTATCCAAAAGGGGCGCTACCTGCGAGCGGCTGGCGATTTGGCCAAAGCGGCCGCCGTGGCCCGCGACCTTTGGGAAACGCACCCCGATAATATCGACGTCATTAGCCTGCTATTCTCAGTC
>Ga0102866_1000234_pt1 | contig 13334 bp, 12 predicted proteins | sample Colrivmeta1546A3_FD_78441 | JGI IMG/M metagenome (GOLD analysis project Ga0102866, IMG submission 78441) | Estuarine microbial communities from the Columbia River estuary - metaG 1546A-3 | ecosystem: Environmental > Aquatic > Marine > Intertidal zone > Estuary | place: USA: Columbia River... | reverse complement strand
TTGGAGGGGTTGAACCCTGCGCAGCGCGAGGCGGTTGAGGCCTTGCAGGGCCCTGTTTTGATGTTGGCGGGCGCGGGCACGGGCAAGACCAAGGCGCTAACCACGCGGATCGGCCATTTGTTGGCCACGGGGACGGCGCGGCCGGATCAGATTTTGGCGGTGACGTTTACCAATAAGGCCGCCCGCGAGATGAAGTTGCGGGTGGGGCGCATGATGGGCGAAGCGGTGGAGGGGATGCCTTGGCTGGGCACGTTCCATTCGGTTTGCGCAAAATTGCTGCGTCGCCATGCGGAATTGGTTGGTTTGAAGTCGACTTTTACGATTTTGGATACCGATGATCAGCAGCGGTTGATGAAGCAGTTGATCCGAGCCGAGGATATTGACGAAAAGCGCTGGCCGCCGCGGATGCTGGCGGGGATCATTGACGGGTGGAAAAACCGTGCGTTGGTGCCTGATGCGGTGCCAGTCGCGGATAGTGGTGCGTTTGATCATAAGGGCATCGAGCTATACGCCGCCTATCAGAGCCGATTGCGTGATCTGAATGCTGTCGATTTTGGCGATATTTTGCTGCATATGGTAACGATTTTCCAGACGCATCAGGATATTTTGGAGCAATATCAGCGCAGGTTTAAGTATATTCTGGTCGACGAATATCAGGATACGAACGTGGCGCAGTATTTGTGGCTGCGGCTTTTGGCGGCGCAACATAAGAATATTTGCTGTGTGGGCGATGATGATCAGTCGATTTACGGCTGGCGCGGGGCCGAGGTGGGCAACATCTTGCGCTTCGAGAAGGATTTTCCGGGGGCTGTTGTTGTCAGGCTTGAGCAGAATTACCGCTCGACGCCGCATATTCTGGCCGCGGCGTCTGGCGTGATTGCGGGCAATAAGGGGCGGCTTGGCAAGACGTTGTTTACGGACCGTGAAGAGGGCGAAAAGGTTCGCTTGATCGGTCATTGGGACGGCGAGGAAGAAGCGCGCTGGATCGGCGAAGAGATCGAGGCGTTGCAGCGCGGTACGCGCGGGCTTGAGAAGGTCGGCCTTGATAGTATGGCGATCTTGGTGCGGGCGTCCCATCAGATGCGTGCCTTTGAGGATCGGTTCCTGACGATTGGCTTGCCATATCGCGTGATTGGTGGGCCGCGGTTTTATGAGCGTTTGGAGATCCGCGATGCGATGGCGTATTTCCGCCTTGCCGTGTCACAGGACGATGATCTGGCGTTTGAGCGGATTGTGAACACGCCGAAACGCGGGCTAGGCGATAAGGCCGTGCAGACCATTCAGCGCACAGCGCGTGAGAATGGTGTGAACCTGATTGAGGGCGCGCGGCTGGTTTGCGAGGGTAAGCTTTTGGGCGGTAAGGGGCTGAAAGAGTTGACCATATTGGTCGAGGGCTTGGACCGCTGGCATTCTCAGGTGATGGCAGAGGCCGACACCCATGTCGAACTGGCTGGCATGATCTTGGATGAGAGCGGCTACACTGGGTTTTGGCAGAACGATAAGACGCCAGAGGCACCGGGGCGGTTGGAGAACATCAAGGAATTGGTGAAGGCTTTGGAGAATTTCGAGAATCTGCAAGGGTTCTTGGAGCACGTCAGCCTGATCATGGATAACGAGACCGAGGAGCAGGGCGAAAAAGTGTCGATCATGACGCTGCACGCGGCCAAGGGGCTTGAGTTTCCTGCGGTGTTTTTGCCCGGTTGGGAGGATGGGTTGTTCCCGTCCCAGCGCTCAATGGATGAAAGCGGGATCAAGGGCCTCGAAGAGGAGCGCCGTTTGGCCTATGTGGGCATCACGCGGGCCGAGGCGCTTTGCACCATTTCCTTTGCCGCGAACCGCAGGGTTTATGGGCAGTGGCAATCGTCCATGCCGTCGCGATTTATTGACGAATTGCCTGAAGGGCATGTCGAGGTGTTGACGCCTCCTGGCCTTTATGGCGGTGGTTTTGGCGCGGCGGGGATGGCGGCGAGCGCTAATCCTGCGGTGCAAGAGGCTTACGGCTCGAATTTGCACGAAAAGGCGTCTGAGGCTGATGTCTATAATTCGCCCGGTTGGCGCAGGTTGCAAAGCCGCAGCCAGCAACGCGGGATTTCGCAGCCAGCGAAGAGTAGTGTCATTGATCTGACGGCCGTGTCGGCATTTACAGAAGGTGACCGCGTGTTTCATCAAAAGTTCGGCTATGGCGAGGTTATGGGCATTGAGGCTGATAAGCTGGTGATCGAGTTTGATCATGCTGGGTCAAAGCATGTTGTGGCGCGCTTTATCGTGGCGGCTGCGGATGCGGATGATGTGCCGTTTTAAGATGAGTATTTGAAGACAAAGCGCGGCGGCGGTGCAGTTGGTCGGTACGCGCCTGAGGAGAATTAAATGAAGATTACGATTGAAGCGGTTGTGAAGGCCCCACTGGCCCGCGTTTGGGAAAGCTGGACGACGCCTGCGGATATTATGGCGTGGAATGCGGCCTCGGATGATTGGCACACGACGGCTTCGACGGTTGATTTGCGCAACGGCGGCGCGTTTTCATCCCGTATGGAGGCCAAGGATGGCGCGATGGGGTTTGATTTTGGCGGGAATTATACGCGGGTGGAGCCGATGTCGCTGATTGAGGCCAGCTTTGGTGATCGTGGCATGACTGTTGAGTTTAGCGAAACGGCCGACGGCGTCCGCGTGCGCGAGACTTTTGACGCCGAAGAGCAGAACTCGGTCGAGATGCAAAAGGCGGGTTGGCAGGCGATCTTGGATAATTTCAAACGCCACACCGAGGCTTAATGGTTCAGCATCGGGTAGAGTGAAACCACGAGCAGCAATGCCATTGTCACGTTAAACATGCGCAGGCGTTTGGCGGTGCCAAGCCAGCGGCGCAGTTGCATGCCCATCCATGCCCAAACGGTGACGGAGGGGAAGTTGACCGCGCAGAAGATCACGGCGACGATGGCTGCCCCGCCGACGACGCCAAATGTGTGGGGCGCGTAGCCGCTGATTGCGGTGATGCCCATGATCCACGCCTTTGGGTTGACCCACTGAAACGCGGCGGCTTGCAGGAAGGTGAAAGGTTTGCCCTCGACTGTTTTTGCCTCTGGCGGTACGGCGTTGGCGATTTTCCATGCGAGCCAAAGCATATAGGCGGAGCCTGCGACCTTAAGGATCGTGTTGAGGATCGGGTAGGCCTCAAACACCCGCAGCAAAACCACACCAATCATAAAGACCATAAACGCATGGCCCAAGCTTACGCCAAGCATATGCGGGACCGTGCGACGCAGGCCGTAGTTGGCCCCAGAGGCCATCAGCATCAGGTTATTGGGCCCCGGTGTGATCGAGGAGGCGAAGGCAAAGCCGAGAAGGCCAATGAAAAGTGCGTATGTCATTCGAGCCGTTATAGTTGCCGCACGGGCCAATGGAAGAGGCCTTAGAAGAATGTTGTGGATGTCAAAAAGCCGGCGAGGCTGAGGCAGCCTGCAATTGAGAGGAAGACATAGGGGAGGGTTCGCATGGGATTGATCCTTAAACTGTCCCTTCTTGTACGGGGCTGTCAGGAATTTCCGGCGGCGGCAGACATAAAAAAACGGTCATGCCCGGGAGGAGGTGGGCATGACCGTTTCTATTGAACAGCGCCCGCTCGCATCTCGGGAGGAGAAGAGGCGGGGCGCTTCCTCACGATCCTTGACGCCCGGGAGGAGGTGGGCAGGGGACCGCGGTGGTATCGGACCTTACCTCGGGAGGGAGGGGCAGGATCGAATTTCGGTGTGGGTGGTGGCGATACCCGGGAGGAGGTGGGTATCGCCGCCTTTCACAGGACCACTTGCACAGGGGAGGCTGGCAGGTGTGGTCCGACTAGATGCGTAATTTCAGGGAGGAGTATACGCATCTAATTCTTAATTAATTGCCGTATGCGGCTTCCAAAGCGATGGATTTGATCGTGGAGCGGGAGATGCCCAGATCAGCAAGGTCGCGGTTGGAGAGCATTTCGAGCTCGTTGACTGTTGTTGTGTAGATCTTGCGCTGGGCGCGTGCTGCTGCGAAATTCTCGCGCAGGGCCGCAAAACGCTGGGAAAGTGTAATGCCGCCGGTGCGTGCTGTGTTTACATATGCCATGTTATATTCTCTTTTCTTACTCGTATCCGATCCGCCGTATTGCGTTTCGTTGTGACTAAGATGGCGGTAACGCTGCACTTGCGCAATAGACGTCTCGACAATGCTGCTATGCAGCAATTGCATGGATAAAGCTGACCTAACGTCATAAAATTGTTGGTTAATTCTGTCGGTTGCATTGTCGCCTTGCGTATTTGGTCAAAGATGCGACATGGTGCGGGAAATAAAGGCAATATGCGAACTGGAGTGGATGCGATGGCTGTGACACGTGATGAAATTATGGGCGCTCTGTCGCGACTGACGTTGCCTGACGGCGGCGACTTGGTGAGCCGCGACATGATCCGCGCCTTGGGTGTTGACGGCGGCACGGTGCGATTCGTGATTGAGGCCCCTGATGCGAGCATGGCTGCAAGGATGGAGCCACAGCGCAAAGCGGCCGAAACCGCGATTGCTGCGCTGGCAGGGGTGACGTCTGTTTCTGTTGTGCTGACCGCGCACGGCCCTGCTGCACCAAAGCCTGCGCCGCCGAGCCTTAAGATTGGCGGTCATCCGACACCGCAGGCGGGGCCAACGCGGCCCTCTGGTGTTGACCGCATTTTGGCGATTGGATCGGGCAAGGGCGGCGTCGGGAAATCGACTGTCTCTTCTAACCTTGCTGTTGCTTTGGCGCGTGAAGGTCGCCGCGTTGGCCTGCTCGATGCCGATATCTATGGTCCAAGCCAGCCGCGCATGATGGGTGAGAACAAACGCCCAGCGTCGCCTGACGGCAAAACGATCATTCCGCTCAAGGCGCATGGCGTCACAATGATGTCGATTGGTCTGATGATGGACCCTGATAAGGCGATTGTTTGGCGTGGGCCGATGCTGATGGGCGCGTTGCAGCAGATGCTGGGGCAAGTGGAATGGGGCGAGTTGGACGTGCTGATCGTCGATCTGCCGCCAGGTACAGGGGATGTGCAGCTGACGCTTTGCCAAAAGACCGAGCTGACGGGCGCGATTGTTGTCTCTACCCCGCAGGATGTCGCACTACTTGATGCCCGCAAGGCGATTGATATGTTCAACACGCTCAAAACCCCGGTGCTGGGGCTGATTGAGAATATGTCTACATATATATGTCCCGAATGCGGGAATGAGGCGCATATCTTTGGCCATGGTGGTGTGCGGGATGAAGCGACCAAGATGGGTATACCATTCCTTGGGGCCTTGCCGATCGATCTGGATACGCGGCTTGCGGGTGATGCAGGCAAGCCAATCGCGACAGGCGATAGCGTGATGGCCGCCGCTTATACCACGCTTGCCAAGCGCCTTATCGACGGTGGTATGGCTTAAATGGAGATCAGGCTGGCAAGGGTTGCGGATGCCGATGGTATCTGGACGCTTTTGCAGCCTGTATTTAGGGCGGGCGATACCTATGCGATTGATCCTGAGATCAGCCGTGACGCCGCGCTTGCCTATTGGATGGACCTGCCTGCGGCGGCATATGTGGTCACGCAGGCGGGGGCCATTGTTGGCACCTACTATATAAAGACGAACCAGCAGGGCGGCGGCAACCACGTTTGCAACTGCGGATACATTGTTGGTAATGCCGCGCGCGGGCAGGGCCTTGCCGCGCAGATGTGCGAGGCCAGTCAGGAACAGGCGCTCGCTCTGGGCTATGAGGCTATGCAGTTCAACTTTGTGCTGGCGAGTAATGCGGGCGCTTTGCGGCTTTGGCACCGTTTGGGGTTTGAAACCGTGGGTTTGATCCCCAAAGCGTTCAAACACCCAAGTCTAGGGCTAGTGGCCGCCCACGTCATGTTTAAGTGGCTCCGCGCCACTTAATCGCAATTCTCTGGGAATATATGGAATCAATCGGTCACCGGGTGAAACGGCGTCCGATTCGTACCTATTTTGAGTAAATTCATGGGGTGAGGGCTATGCAAGCGGTAATGTTCTTGTTACGTTCCATTCCGCAGGCGCCTGTGGATAACTTTTTTGGGATTTTCTGGTACACCGCAGGATTCCGAATTTTGGCACAAGATGTAGTTGTCACGTTTGTGTGAGTCACATCATCGGCGAAATATTGCTTGTGGGCAAACTGGGGGTAACAGGGATATCTCGGTGGAAAACTCCATGAGGTTCCATAAATTCCCAGAAAGTTGTTGCCAGACCCGTGATCATGGGGCATTAAGAATGCACGGTAACGACGAGAACATGACAACAAGGGGCGACAAAGAACCCCACGGCAAAAGCAGGTTTCATACAGGCCTTGTCATTACTGAACAAAGAGATCCGGCGCGTGAGCGAGCAGACATCCCCCCAGGTGGCGCGCGCAGCTGGACATACCCGGAGACGGGACGATGGCGGCGGATTGAGTAGTGGCAGCTAACTCAATCCGCCGTTTTCAGTTTAAAGGCCCGGTTTTCGGGCAAGTGGTTTAGAAAGGTCAACGGGACAGTGGTTCTGAGTTTTACAGGCGAACACACCCAAAAGGTGGACGGTAAGGGGCGCATGTCGATCCCTGCCGATTTTCGTCGCGTACTCGAATCTCAAGATCCTGAATGGACCGAAGGCCTGAACCCCCGCATGTATTTGCTGTACGGCGACCACCTCAAGAATGAGTTGCACGTCTATACGGTTGAGGAATTTGGCACGTTGGTCGCTTCGATCAATGCAATGCCGAAGGGCTCGCCAGCAAAGAAGAAATTATCGCACCTCTATATCGGTCAATCCATGAAGATGGAGATCGACAAGGATGGTCGCACGGTGATGCCGATCCGTCAGCGCGAAAAGCTGGGATTGAGCGACGGCGAGCTCTATTTCCGCGGCGTTGGTGATCACTTTGAAATCTGGAAGGCAGAGACCTTTACGGAAACAGTCGCCGAGGATATGACCTCGTGGCTGGACGCGCAGGGCGATGACTTTGATCCGCTCTCACTTTTGGATGCAGGGTAGGAAAAATCTGATGTCAGCTGCCACTGAAACATCCCCTCATATTCCGGTTCTGATCCGCCCGCTGATTGCGGCAGTAGCACCCGTTACAGGCGTTTGGCTGGACGGCACGTTTGGCAATGGCGGCTATACGCGCGAATTGCTCGCGGCTGGTGCGGATAAGGTCATTGGCGTTGATCGTGATCCTGTTGTGTTCGAGATGGCGTCTGAATGGATTGATGGCTTTGGTGACCATATCGAGACCGTTCAGGGCGAATTTTCCAAGTTAGATCAATACGCAAGCGAGCTTGACGGGATTGTTCTTGATCTTGGCGTGTCCTCTATGCAGCTTGATATAGCAGAGCGTGGTTTTTCGTTTATGCGCGAAGGTCCGCTGGATATGCGCATGTCCCAAGATGGGCGCACGGCGGCTGATATTTGCAACGAGGCCGATGAGGAAGAGATCGCATCGATCATCTATCTTTACGGCGAAGAACGCGCCTCGCGCCGCATTGCTAAGGCGATTGTGATGAACCGCCCGCTGACCACGACCTTGCAATTGGCGTCGATTGTTGCGGGCTGTTTGCCACGTTCAAAGCCGAACCAAAGCCACCCCGCGACCCGCACCTTCCAAGCGTTGCGGATTGCGGTGAACAATGAATATGGCGAATTGGCCGAAGGGTTGATGGCCGCTGAACGCGCCCTGAAACCCGGTGGCAAATTGGCCGTTGTGACGTTCCATTCGGTCGAGGACCGTATGGTCAAACGCTTCCTTCAGGCCCGCTCTGGCAGCATGGCAAACGCCAACCGCTATGCGCCTGAGGTCGAGCAAGAGGTCGCTGCGTTTCGTGTTGAAAAGCGCAAGGCGATTATCGCTGACGAACAAGAACTCAATGAAAATCCACGCTCGCGCTCTGCCAAATTGCGCGTAGCAATCCGTACGGATGCCCCCGCGCAGGCGATTGCTCCCGCCAAATTGGGCATGCCGATGATGAATAAAGGGAGCAGATAGATGCGCAGCATTCTTTTTGTTTTGGCTGGCTTGATGGTCATGGGCCTCGCATTTTGGTCCTATCAGGAAAACTATAAGACCCGCGATGTGATCTCGGATGTGCGTAGTTTGCATGGCCAGATTGGCAGCAATCACGAACGTTTAGGGATGTTGCGGGCTGAATGGGCCTATTTGAACCGTCCTGACCGCCTGTCTGACCTTGCAGAATTGAACTTTGAGCGTCTGGGCCTGTTGCCTTTGATGCCGAACGCTTTTGGCCGCGTGGATCAGGTGATCTATCCGATTCCAGATGTCCTGCCGATCATCGTGCCTATTGAGGTTGGCAGCACACCTGCCCCGGTCGACGGGGAGGAAGCGCTATGATCCGCACGCCGCTTCGCCCGCTTGCCCGAATTCTGAAGGCTCGCGAAAAGGGTGAGAACCCCGATGCGATTGAAGCCGAAAACATCCATTTGCGCCGTGAAGACGTGCGCGACAAATCGCGGATGCGTGCCGAAGGCCGTTTGCTGGTCATGGGGGCGATGTTTGCTTTGGCTTATGGTGCCATTGGCGTGCGCATGGGCGCGCTTGCTGGCACCGTGCCAGAAGAGCCGCAATCAACCGTCGTAGGCAACCCGATCTTTGGCCAACGCGCTGATATTGTGGACCGTAACGGCCGTATTTTGGCGACAAACCTAGATACACACGCGCTCTATGCGCATCCACGTGATATGGTTGATCCTGAGCAGACGGCGCGTGAGCTTGCGGCAATTTTCCCAGAGTTAAAGGTCGATCAGCTTGTGAGGGATTTCACAGGCACCCGTAAATTTGTCTGGATTCGCAGGCAGTTAAGCCCCGAGCAAATGCAGCAAGTGCATGATATCGGCAGCCCCGGTTTGGTATTTGGTCCACGTGAAATGCGTCTTTATCCGAACGGTGCGATTGCTGCGCATATCCTTGGCGGTGCCTCTTATGGCCGCGAAGGTGTGGCCAGCGCCGAGGTGATTGGCGTGGCGGGTGTCGAGCGTAAGTTCGACGAATATCTGCGCGATCCCGCCAATGAAGGTGCGCCGCTTGAGCTTTCGATCGACCTGACCATTCAGGCTGCCGCAGAAGAAGTGCTGGCAGGCGGTATGTCGATCATGAACGCCAAAGGTGCGGCATCGGTTTTGATGGATGTGCATACAGGCGAGATCATTTCGATGGTGTCATTGCCCGACTTTGACCCAAACAAGCGCCCGCAAGTTTTGCTGACAGGCGATCAATCTGACAGCCCGCTGTTTAACCGCGCGGTGCAGGGCGTCTACGAGCTTGGCTCGACGTTCAAGATTTTTGCAGTGGCGCAAGCGATGGAACTTGGCCTGATCAATCCAGAAACGATGATCAACACCAAAGGCCCGCTGCAATGGGGCAAGTTCCGCATCCGCGATTTCCACGATTACGGGGCGCAATTGTCCGCCACTGACGTGATTGTGCAATCGTCAAACATCGGCACTGCACGTATCGCGATGCAGATTGGCGCCGAGCGTCAGCAAGAATTTCTGCGCAGTCTTGGCTTTATGGAAGCCACACCTGTCGAGCTACAAGAGGCCCCGTCTGGTGCGCCGCTTTTGCCGCGCAACTGGTCTGAATTGTCAACAATGACAATCTCTTATGGGCACGGACTGTCGTCTTCGCCACTGCATTTGGCGACAGCCTATTCCTCACTTCTCAACGGTGGCACGCGGGTTTATCCAACCTTGTTGCACCGTGAAAACCGCCAAACTGGACCACGCATCGTGCGCGCTGAAATCTCTGAGCGATCACGCGATATGCTGCGCCAAGTGGTGTCACGCGGCACCGCGTCCTTTGGTGAAGTCGAAGGCTATGAGGTTGGTGGCAAAACAGGCACCGCCGACAAGCCAAAGGAAAATGGCGGCGGCTATTATAAGGACAAGGTTATCGCGACCTTTGCCTCCGTGTTCCCCGCCAATGATCCGCAATATGTGCTGATCGTGACTTTTGATGAGCCATCGGAGAATTCGGGCAGTGAACCGCGCCGTACAGCTGGTTGGACGGCTGTGCCAGTGGCCGCTGAGATGATCCGCCGCGTTGCCCCTCTGCTTGGGTTGCGACCACAAGTGGACAGAACAGAGCCTATCGGTGTAACACTCACCTCAAATTAATCGAGTGGGTGACATGGCCGAAATTTCCAAGACGTTGACCGAGCTGGGCTTGACCGCAGCAGGAGGGCGCGACGCTACTATAACAGGGCTCACGGTTGATAGCCGTGCTGTGAAAAAGGGCATGTTGTTTGCCGCGTTACCGGGCGTGAAGGTGCATGGCGCCTCCTTTATCGGCACAGCATTGGCGCAGGGTACGACTGCGATTTTGACCGATTCAAAAGGGGCAGCATTGGCTGCTGACGAATTGGCGGCCTCTGATGCCGCCGTGATCGTGGCCCAAGACCCGCGTCAAACACTTGCCCAAACAGCCAGCCTTTGGTTTGGCCCGCACCCTAGTACCGTTGTTGCGGTGACTGGCACCAATGGCAAAACATCCGTCAGCACATTCGCCCGCCAGATTTGGGAAGAGTTGCAGATCGCAGGTGTCAACCTTGGCACCACGGGGGTTGAAGGCGCGTGGTCACATCCGCTTAAGCACACAACGCCAGAGCCGATCACATTGCACCGCGTCATGGCCGAGGCCACGGCAGAGGGGATCACCCATGTGGCGATGGAGGCGTCGTCTCATGGGCTTGATCAACGTCGCCTAGATGGGGTCATTTTGGCCGCGGCTGCGTTCACGAATTTCACCCAAGACCACTTGGACTATCACGAGACTTTTGAAGCCTATTTTCAAGCGAAGATGGGCCTGTTCACCCGCGTTCTGCCTGATGATGCGGTGGCGGTGATCAACCTTGATGACCCCAAGGGCGAGCACGTTGCGGGCATTTGTGCCGACCGTGGCCAAGAGGTGATTGGCGTTGGCCGGCACCCGAACGCGCGTTTGCGTCTGACAGGTCAACGGTTCGACGAGACGGGCCAAGACCTGCTGTTCATGTGGCAAGGCGAGGCCCATCAGACGCGGCTCAACCTGATTGGCGGGTTCCAAGCCGATAACGTTTTGCTTGCGGCTGGCCTTGTGATTGCGGCGGGGGCTGATGCGGATAGCGTCTTTGAAACTTTGCCGCATTTGTCCACGGTGCGGGGCCGTATGGAACTGGCGGCGCGGCGTGAAAACGGCGCTTCGGTCTTTGTCGATTACGCCCATACGCCCGATGCTATTGCGACCGCGCTTAAGGCGATGCGCCCGCATGTGATGGGGCGGATTATTGCGATTGTTGGCGCTGGTGGCGACCGTGATGTGGGCAAGCGGCCTTTGATGGGGGCTGCTGCTGCCGAATTTGCTGATGTGGTGATCGTTACCGATGATAACCCACGCTCTGAGGACCCCGCGAGCATTCGTGCCGCTGTGATGTCGGGCGCGTTGAATGGTATTGGCACGCCAAGCGTGACCGAAGTTGGCGACCGCGCCGAGGCGATTTTGCGCGGCATTGATGCGCTTGGGGCAGGGGATGCCCTGTTGATTGCGGGCAAGGGCCACGAGAGCGGGCAAACCGTTGGCGATGTGACCTTGCCGTTTGATGATGTGGAGCAGGCGAGCGTTGCTGCCGCCGCTTTGGAGGGCCGGATATGAGTGCGCTTTGGACAATGAGCGAGGCTGTCGCGGCCACAGGGGGCGTGAGTGCTACTGATTGGGCTGCGAACGGCGTATCGATTGATACGCGCACGATTCAGGCAGGCGATTTGTTCGTTGCCTTGAAGGATATTCGCGACGGGCATGACTTTGTTGCTTTGGCGCTAGAGAAGGGGGCTGCGGCCGCTTTGGTAACCCACCGCCCCGCGGGTGTGGCAGAGGATGCGCCATTGCTGATCGTACCTAACGTGTTGGAAGCGCTTGAGAAATTGGGTGTGGCGTCGCGTGCGCGCACATCGGCCAAAGTCGTCGGTGTCACAGGCTCCGTTGGCAAAACATCGACCAAAGAAATGCTGCGCGCGATGTTGACGCCGCAAGGCAAAACGCATGTTGCAGAAGCGTCATATAACAACCACTGGGGTGTGCCACTGACCCTCGCACGGATGCCCGCAGACGCGGATTTCGCGGTGATCGAGATCGGCATGAATCATCCAGGAGAGATTGCGCCTCTGTCGAGAATGGCAGCGCCCCATGTGGTGATGATCACCACCGTAGCGGCCGCGCATTTGGAGGCGTTCGAGAACGTCGAAGGCATTGCCGTCGAGAAAGCCGCGATCATGGATGGGCTGGTTAAGGGCGGCGTTGCGGTTTTGTACGCGGATATTCCGACGGTTGCCGTGTTGACCGATTACGCCGCGAAGCTGCAAGCTCCCGCGATCATGTTCGGCGTGCATGGGAGCGATTGGGAGGCAAAGGACGTGCGCCTGACCGACCAAGTGACCGTTGTGACCGCTGCCCATGGCGAGACTGAATACCTGTTCAAACTTGCTGTTCCGGGCCGCCATTTTGCAATGAACGCTGTTGGTGTTTTGGCCGTGGTTGATGCGGTTGGTGGCGATCCTGTGCAGGCAGCACTTGATATCAACACTTGGGTGCCACCTGGTGGGCGCGGTACGCGTGAGGTTGTGGTGCTTGACCCTGCGGTTTCGGGTGACACGATTGATCTGATTGATGATGCGTTCAACGCGAACCCGACTTCGATGACGGCTTCGCTAGAAATTCTGGCAGCCGCAAAACCGCGTGATGGGGTGGGTCGTATTGTCAAAGGACGCCGCATCGCGATCCTTGGAGATATGTTGGAGCTGGGGCCATCAGAGTTTGAGATGCACCGGGCCATTGCGCACGATAAGCACCTACAAAAATTGGATATTGTGCATTGTGTGGGGCCGCGAATGCAGCACCTGCACGCGGCACTCCCAGAGGCGCTTCGCGGTATCTGGGCCGAAGACGCCGCGGCCATGTGCGTGCAAATCCGCAAGTTGGTGGACGCAGGCGATGTTGTGCTCGTGAAGGGCTCGAAGGGTAGTAAAGTCAGCACAGTCGTTGACGCTATCCGTAAATTGGGGCATCGCAGGGCTTAAGGCTTTGGACGCGTAAGAAGGTTTGAAAATATGCTCTACTGGTTAACCGCACTTTCCGACGGTGGCGATTTCTTTAACCTCTTTCGCTACATCACGTTCCGTGCGGGTGGGGCGTTTATCACAGCGCTGGTATTCGGTTTTATCTTTGGCTTGCCATTGATCAACGTGCTGCGCCGCAAGCAGGGCAAGGGTCAGCCGATCCGCAATGATGGCCCTGAGGGGCATTTCGCGAAGGCTGGCACGCC
>Ga0102866_1000219_pt1 | contig 14201 bp, 9 predicted proteins | sample Colrivmeta1546A3_FD_78441 | JGI IMG/M metagenome (GOLD analysis project Ga0102866, IMG submission 78441) | Estuarine microbial communities from the Columbia River estuary - metaG 1546A-3 | ecosystem: Environmental > Aquatic > Marine > Intertidal zone > Estuary | place: USA: Columbia River Estuary... | reverse complement strand
CGTCCGCCCCGCACACCGTCGCGCATCGCATTCTCAAGGATCGTGGAGACCGAGGCGATGGCCTCTGGATTGTCCAAGAAAACTCGCAAGCCAGAGCTACCCGCATCTGCGACAGCCGTGTCGATTGCTGATACTGAGCGACCCAATAGCTTGAGAACATCCGCCTCCATCGTGGCCTCGCAAGAGATCACAACTTGGCTGCCCGTTTCCAAATGATCACGGGCCGCTTCCAATGTGTCAGAGAATAGCGTGACCTCATATTGTCCCGTCGGATCAGAGAGTTGCGCGAAGGCAAAGCGGTTGCCGCGTGCGGATTTCCTCTCTTGCCGCCCTGAGACAGTGCCCGCCATTTTCACGACACAAGCACCGCGTTCAGCCTTGGCTATGACCTCATCAAGGGTCAAAACGCCTTTGCGTTTGAGCGCTGCCATATAGTCGTCGAGCGGGTGGCCTGAGAGGTAGAAACCAATTGCTTTGAATTCTTCGGCCAAGCGTTCGGCTGGCAACCAATCGTCGCCACCTGCAAGGCGCGGTTCGGGCAGATCGTCGCCCGCCTCGCCAAAAAGAGATACCTGATTGGACGACTTCTGATCGTGGATCGCGGCAGAGTATCCGACGAGCGCATCAAGGCTTGCCATGACACGGCGGCGGTTTGGGTCCAACACGTCAAAGGCGCCCGCACGGGCCAGCATTTCGAGAGGGCGTTTCCCTACGCGTTTGATATCAACCCTACGCGCGAAGTCAAAAAGCGTGACAAATTGATCTTGACCACGCGCCTCGGTGATCAGCTTCATCGCCTCGACACCGACGTTTTTGAGCGCGCCGAGCGCATAAACCAGCTTTTGATCCTTCACATCAAACGTCGCTTGCGAGCGATTGATGCAGGGCGGCGTGTACTCAATTCCAAGCCCTTTTTTCACCTCTTGAAAATAGGTCGCGAGCTTATCGGTCAGGTGAATATCGCAGTTCATCACGCCCGCCATAAACTCGACGGGGTGGTTCGCTTTCAGCCACGCGGTTTGGTAGCTGACCACCGCATAGGCGGCAGCGTGGGATTTGTTAAAGCCGTAGTTGGCGAATTTTTCGAGAAGGTCAAAAACCTCAGAGGCCTTTTTCTTATCAACGCCATTCTCCATGGCGCCTTTCTCGAATTTGGGGCGTTCTTTCGCCATTTCCTCGGCGATCTTCTTACCCATCGCACGCCGCAGCAAATCCGCGCCGCCGAGGCTATAACCCGCCATAACCTGCGCGATCTGCATAACCTGTTCTTGGTAAACGATAATCCCTTGGGTTTCAGCCAAAAGATGGTCAATCGACGGGTGAACGGATTCAATCTCTTTGACGCCGTTCTTAACCTCGCAATAGGTCGGGATATTTTCCATCGGACCGGGCCGGTAGAGCGCCACGAGGGCCACAATATCCTCGATACAGGTCGGCTTCATGCGCTTAAGCGCGTCCATCATGCCGCTGGATTCCACCTGAAACACGGCGACGGTTTTGGCGCTGGCATAAAGTTTATAGGACGCCTCATCATCCAGCGGAATTGTGCCAATATCATCAATTAGCGCCGCTGGTGGCTCAAAAAGTGTGTTTCCTTGCGCATCGATATGTAGATGCCGTCCCGATTTTACGATCAGATCAACAGCGTTTTGAATCACGGTCAGGGTTTTCAAACCCAAGAAGTCGAACTTGACCAGTCCCGCTTGCTCGACCCATTTCATGTTGAATTGGGTTGCGGGCATGTCAGAGCGCGGATCTTGATACAGCGGTACCAATTCATCGAGCGGACGGTCACCAATCACGACACCCGCCGCGTGGGTCGATGCGTTTCGCAGCAAGCCCTCGACCTGCTGCGCATAGGTCAGCAAACGGCCCACGATCTCTTCGTTTTTTGCCTCTTCGCGCAGGCGCGGCTCGTCTGCCAGCGCCTTTTCAATCGACACAGGTTTGACGCCCTCGACAGGGATCATTTTCGACAGGCGGTCGACCTGTCCGTAAGGCATTTGCAGCACACGACCCACGTCGCGCACCGCAGCCTTGGACAACAGCGCACCGAACGTGATGATCTGACCAACCTTATCGCGCCCGTATTTATCCTGCACGTAGCGGATCACCTCTTCACGGCGGTCCATGCAAAAGTCGATATCGAAGTCGGGCATGGATACCCGTTCAGGGTTAAGGAATCGTTCGAACAGAAGCGAATAGCGCAACGGATCAAGATCGGTGATCAGCAGCGCATAGGCCACAAGCGAACCCGCACCAGAACCACGGCCCGGCCCGACGGGGATTTTGTTTTCCTTGGCGTATTTGATAAAATCCGCAACGATCAAAAAGTAGCCAGGGAAGCCCATGCCTTCGATAATACCAAGCTCGAAATCAAGCCGCGCTTGGTAGGCCTCCAAACTCACCGCATGTGGGATCACGGCAAGGCGTGCTTGTAGACCTTCGTTCGCCTGACGGCGCAATTCGACGATCTCGTCATCGGCAAATTTTGGCAGAATTGGATCGCGTTTGTAGACTTTGAATGCACAACGACGCGAAATTTCAACTGTGTTATCAATCGCTTCTGGAAGGTCCGCGAAGAGTGTGATCATCTCTTCGGGCGTTTTCATAAAGTGCTGGGGCGTCAAACGGCGGCGCGGTTCTTGCTGGTCCACATAGGCCCCGTCCGCGATACACATCAGCGCGTCATGGGCCTCGTAGAGCGAGATTTTCGGGAAGTAGACATCGTTGGTGGCCACCAATGGCAGGCCTTTGGCATAAGCCATCTCGACAAAGCCGCGCTCCGACAATGCCTCCGCCTCGGGCAAGCCAGTCCCGTCAGGGTGGCGCTGCAGTTCAACATACAAACGATCAGGATAAATCGCAGCAAAGCGATCCATCAGCGCCTCGGCGGCAGGGCGCTGGCCCGCGCGCAACAGCCGCCCAATCGGCCCATCAGGGCCACCAGTCAGACAGATGAGCCCAGCGTTGTATTTCTGCAAATCGTCCAGCGTGACCTGCGGCACCTGATTGCCCTGATCGAGATAGAGGCAGGAATTGAGCTTCATCAGGTTCAGATAACCCGCTTCGGATTGCGCGAGCAGAACGATCCCCGCAGGGTCTTCTTGTCGTTTGCCCTGCTCGATCACAGTATACCCGAGATCAACCTGACAGCCGATGATCGGTTGGAGGCCCGCCTTTGATGCTCCCTCGGAGAACTCCAAAGCGCAGAACATATTGTTCGTGTCGGTGACAGCCACCGCAGGCATGTTCATTTTCGCGGCCATTTCAGGCAGCTTTTTAGCGTGAACCGCCCCTTGCAACAGGGAGTATTCAGTGTGGACGCGCAGGTGGATGAATCGGGGATTTTTCATGTGGTCATCTTACGGTCTGGCGCAGTTGGGGGAAAGCGCGGAATTGTTAGCGCTACGGCTAACCGTCTTGACCTTGGTCCCGAATCCCCCTCACCTTGCGCCATGAAACAAAACCTCGACGCCTGCTTTGCCGCCCTTGCCGATCCGACCCGCCGTGCTGTTGTTGAGCATCTGGCGCGAGGTCCCGCCACGGTATCAGAGCTGGCCGAACCGCACCCTATCGCCCTACCCACATTCATGCGTCACTTGGGCGTGTTGGAGGCCTGCGGGCTTGTGAGATCCGAAAAGAAAGGCCGCGTGCGCACCTGTTTTATCGACCCCGACCCGATGCTGGAAGTGCAGGGCTGGATGGAATGGCAGCGGGTGATCTGGGAGCGCAGAGCCGACCAGATCGACCAACTTATCATGCCGCTTGATGGCGCCATTCATTAGGTCGTCGCGCCTTTCTTGCGGCATTTGGACGAAAAAGCTTGATAATTCCGTCCCGCCCCGCTTTCATCACGTCAAACGAGGGCCCCGTGTCTACGCCGCATCGACGCCATGCCAATACTCGCAAAATCTAAGTAACGCGGCAGGTTTACACGATGAAAGTGACGTTTCTTCTCAATGGGGAAACCGTGGAGGTGGAAACACCTGCCACGCAAACTCTGCTGGATTGGTTGCGGGGTACGCGCGGGCTGACGGGCACAAAAGAGGGGTGTAACGAGGGCGACTGCGGGGCGTGTTCGGTGATTGTCACCGACGAGACCAGCAAGCGTGCGCTCAATGCCTGCATCCTTTTCATGCCGCAACTTCACGGAAAATCCGTGCGCACAGTTGAGGGGATCGCTGGGCCAAATGGCGAAATGCACCCTGTGCAATCTGCCATGGTTGACCACCACGGATCACAATGCGGGTTCTGTACGCCTGGATTTATCGCCTCTATGGCAGCAGGTCACGCGAATGGACGGACCGATCACGACGATATGCTGGCAGGCAACCTTTGTCGTTGCACAGGTTACGCCCCGATTATCCGCGCGGCCAAAGCGGCAGAAAGTGACCCTGTGCCTGTTTGGATGAATGAGGGTCAAGCGCCAATCGCACCTGCCCCTTTTGCCCCCGAGACCCTTGATGCGCTTTGCGCTTGGTATGCCGCCAATCCCGACGCCACCGTGATTGCTGGCGCAACAGATGTTGGGCTTTGGGTGACCAAGCAGTTGCGTCAGCTAGATAATGTTGTGTTCATCAACCGGTGCCGCGACTTGCAGCAGATCACCGAGACGAACGATACGATTACCTTTGGCGCGGGCGTCACGATGGTCGACGTGCATCAGACGCTCAAAACCTATCACCCGTCTTATGCCGAAATGGTCCGCCGTTATGGATCAGAGCAAGTGCGCGGGGCCGCGACCATCGGCGGCAATATCGCCAATGGATCGCCTATCGGGGACAATCCGCCTGCGCTGATCGCCCTAGGTGCGACGCTGCATTTGCGCCACGGCGAGGCGACACGTTCGATCCCGCTGCAAGATTTCTTTATCGCTTACGGCAAACAAGACCGCGCCAAAGGCGAACTAGTCACGGGCGTTACCATCCCGAAATCGGCGCCTGCCTTGCGCGTCTACAAACTCTCCAAAAGGTTCGATCAGGACATTTCTGCCGTCTGCGGCGCGTTCAATGTGACGGTTTCGGGCGGAAAAGTGCAAGCCGCCGTAATCACCTTTGGTGGCATGGCAGGCACGCCGGTCCGTGCGGCTGCGGTTGAAAACGCACTCATCGGCATGCCTTGGACGAATGAGACCGTGCAAGCCGCCCTGCCCGCATTTACGCAGGACTACACACCAATGACCGACATGCGCGCCTCTGCCGCCTACCGCCTTGAGGCCGCGCAAAACATGTTGCTACGTTATTTCGCCGAACTATCTGGCCAAGCCACATCCGTATTGGAGGTCCAGCCATGAGCGCGCATAAATCCCTGCCCCATGACGCGGCCCCACTGCACGTCACAGGCCAAGCCCGCTATATCGACGACATACCGACGCCTGCGAACACATTGCATTTGGCGTTTGGAACCAGCGAAGTAGCCGCTGGCAAAATCATCGCGATGAACCTTGAAAAGGTCCGTGCTGCCGCTGGCGTTATCGCTGTTTTCACGGCCGACGATTTGCCATTCGCGAATGATGTCTCGCCCAGCGCACATGATGAGCCATTGCTTGCAAAAGGCACGGTACATTACCTAGGGCAGCCGATCTTTATGGCCGCTGCGACATCTCATCTTGCGGCTCGCAAAGCGGTTCGGTTAGGGCAAATCGAAATTGCCGCCGAGACACCGATCCTCACGATTGAGGACGCACTTGCCGCCAACTCCCGATTTGAAGACGGCCCGCGCATTTGGACCAAGGGCGATGTGGATACGGCCCTCGCGAGCGCCGAACATCGCCTGCAAGGCGAGATCGACATGGGCGGGCAAGAACACTTTTATCTTGAGGGTCAAGCCGCGCTCGTGTTCCCGCAGGAAGGTGGCGACATGGTCGTGCATTCCTCGACCCAGCACCCGACCGAAATCCAGCATAAAGTAGCCGAAGCAATTGGCCTGCCAATGCATGCCGTGCGCTGCGAGGTCCGCCGCATGGGGGGTGGATTTGGCGGCAAAGAAAGCCAAGGCAACGCGCTTGCCGTTGGTTGCGCGATTGCGGCGCGGGCCACTGGGCGGCCCTGTAAAATGCGCTATGACCGTGACGATGACATGATGATCACAGGCAAACGCCATGATTTTCGTATCAGCTATGACATTGGTTTTAATGAAAAAGGTGTGCTGTCGGGCGTTGATTTTACCCAAATGACCCGCTGTGGTTGGGCGCTTGATCTGTCGATCCCTGTAGCTGACCGTGCGATGCTACATGCCGATAACGCCTACCTTTTGCACAATGTCCGCATCACCTCGCACCGCCTCAAAACCAACACGCAAAGTGCGACTGCTTACCGCGGCTTTGGTGGCCCGCAAGGGGTGCTGGGGATTGAGCGGGTGATGGATCATGTCGCGGCGCATTTGGGTCTTGATCCGATTGCAGTGCGAAAGGCCAATTACTATGCACATATGAGCAAAGCAGGCGCGGACAACACCACGCCCTACGGAATGCAGGTCAAGGATTTCATCCTGCAAGAGATGACCGATGCCCTGCTGGTTACGGCCGATTACGAGCGGCGTCGCGATGACATCGACAATTGGAACGCGGCCAATCCGGTCCTCAAAAAGGGCTTGGGCTTTGCGCCGGTTAAGTTCGGGATTTCCTTTACACTGACACACCTCAACCAAGCGGGTGCCTTGGTGCATGTCTATCAAGACGGCTCGATCCATCTCAACCACGGCGGCACCGAGATGGGGCAAGGCCTGTTCCAAAAGGTCGCCCAAGTCGCCGCCTCCCGCTTTGGTGTGGCGATGGAGGCGATCAAGATCACGGCAACCGATACGGCCAAGGTGCCCAATACGTCGGCAACTGCCGCGTCTTCGGGGACGGACCTGAACGGCATGGCAGTGCAGAACGCGTGTGACACGATCATTGCACGCATCGCTGACATCATGGCCCAAATTCACGGAGGCAAAGCGGTCGACGTGACCTTCTCGGACGGCAAAGTCACACTAGGCGAAACCACACTGACGTTTCAGCAGGCCGCAATGCTGGCCTATACCAACCGCGTGAGCCTCTCGGCTGCGGGATTTTACAAAACACCAGACCTTGCGTGGGACCGGATCAAGGGCCAAGGCCAGCCGTTCTTCTACTTTGCCCAAGGGGCCGCGTTGACCGAGGTCGTCATCGACACCCTCACAGGCGAGAACCGCATTTTGCGCTGCGATATCCTGCATGATGCGGGATCGTCGCTGAACCCTGCGCTTGATATTGGCCAGATCGAGGGCGGCTATGTGCAAGGTGCAGGCTGGTTGACGACAGAGGAACTGGTCTGGGACGACAAGGGCCGTTTGCGCACCCATGCGCCATCGACTTATAAAATCCCCGCCTGCTCTGACAGGCCTGCGATTTTCAATGTGGCCCTTTGGGACGCGCCGAACTCCGCCAATACGGTTTACCGGTCCAAGGCCGTGGGCGAGCCGCCGTTTATGCATGGGATTTCCGCGCTTTTGGCGATCTCGGATGCGGTGGCGGCGTGTGGAAAAACCTACCCATCGCTTGACGCGCCCGCGACCCCCGAACGCATCCTCGCAGCCATCAAAAAGGTGCGCGTATGAGCTGGATCACGGTCACGATCAGACGCACGGCAGGGTCTGCACCGCGTGACGCGGGCACGCAGATGCGGGTCTTTGCGGATTATATCGAGGGGACGATTGGCGGTGGTGCGCTGGAATGGGAAGCGATGCGCCATGCGCGTGAAATGCTCGCAACAGGTAAGCCCGCCGATAAGCAAACGATCCCGCTTGGCCCCAACCTTGGGCAATGTTGCGGTGGGTCAATGCAGCTCGACTATCTCGCCAATGCGCAGACCGAGACACCACCCCCCCGTGAAATCTGGGTTTACGGTGCGGGGCATGTTGGGCGCGCGCTCGTGAGCACACTAGCCAGCCTGCCCAATGTGGCAATCACTTGGGTCGATACCAGCGTTGACCGCTTTCCAGATATGATGCCTACATGCGTCACCGCCCTGCCTGCAGCCAACCCTGCGATTGCTGCGAAACATGCGCCAGCTCAGGCCGAACATCTGATATTAACCTATGCTCATGATATGGACCTCGCGATTTGTCATGCGCTTTTGTCAGGGGATTTTGGCAGTGTCGGGTTGATCGGATCAGCGACCAAATGGGCGCGTTTCAAAAATCGGTTGGGCGCATTAGGTCATACACCCGCAAAAATCGCACAAATCGCCTGCCCGATTGGCGATCCCTCCTTGGGAAAACACCCGAGCCAGATTGCAATCGGCGTCGCGGCTGCGATAATAGCCCCCGCAAACCGCCGCCAAAAGGACCAAACCGCATGAGCCTTCTGACCATCGAGAACCTGACCAAAGCCTATCCGGGAGTTGTCGCAAATAATGACGTGTCGCTTGAAATTGGGCGCGGTGAAATTCACGCATTGCTGGGCGAAAATGGCGCCGGCAAATCAACTTTGGTCAAGGCGATCTATGGGTTGGTGAAACCTGATGCGGGCAAAATGACGCTGAACGGTGCGGATTTTGAACCCGCAAACCCAGGTGCGGCGCGAGCTGCGGGTATCGCGATGGTGTTCCAGCATTTCTCGCTGTTTGACGCATTGACCGTCGCTGAGAATATTGCGCTGGGGTTAGAGAACCCGCCGCCACAGGCGCAAATTTCTGAGGATGTTCGGAAGGTTTCGGATCAATACGGGCTCCCCTTGGACCCCGAAATGATCGTGGGTGATTTGTCGGCGGGAGAACGGCAGCGCGTCGAGATTATCCGCTGCCTGCTGCAAGACCCCAAACTGCTGATCATGGACGAGCCGACATCGGTACTTACCCCGCAAGAAGTGACGATCCTGTTTGAGACGCTGCGCAAGTTGCAGTCCGAAGGCACGTCGATCCTCTATATCTCTCACAAGCTTGAAGAAATTCGCGCCCTTTGCGACAACGCCACGGTTTTACGGCTGGGTCAAGTTGTAGGCACCTGCGATCCACGCAGAACCTCGGCACGCGATATGGCGGAATTGATGGTTGGGATGGCTTTGCAGATCACATCAAAGTCAGGCAAGCCGCTTGGCGATGTGGCGTTGCGCCTGTCCAACTTAACAGCGGGTGCACCACATCAATTTGGCACGGCGTTAAAGCACATCTCGCTTGAGGTGCGCAAAGGTGAGGTTTTGGGGATCGGCGGCGTTGCGGGCAACGGCCAAGATGAATTGGTTGCCGCCCTGTCTGGTGAAATGAAGGTCGGCGCGCAGATGGTCGTGATGGGTGACATCCCGATTGGCGCCCTGCCCCCTAACAAACGCCGCGCGATGGGCCTTTGTGCCGCCCCTGAGGAACGCAATGGTCACGCGGCAGCGCCCGATATGACGCTTGTGGAAAATGCACTGATGACGGGGGCGACACGTCTGTCATTGACGCGTAACGGTTTTTTACAGTGGGACAAAGCGCGCGCCTTTGCCGATGCCATCATCGAGACATTTGACGTGCGCACGCCCAGCGCCAACAACACCGCACGGTCGCTGTCGGGGGGCAATTTGCAGAAGTTTGTAATCGGTCGCGAGATCATGCAGAACCCTGATGTTTTGGTTATTAACCAGCCGACATGGGGCGTTGATGCCTCTGCTGCGGCCTCGATCCGCCAAGCAATTCTGGACCTTGCCAACAATGGGGCCGCTGTCGTTGTGATCAGCCAAGACCTTGATGAGCTGATGGAAATATCGGATCGGTTTGCCGCATTGAACGAAGGCAAACTCAGCGAGCCGCGCCCGACACAGGGCCTGACGATGGAAGAAATTGGCCTCATGCTTGGCGGTGCACATGGTATGGAGGTGGCGCATGTTGATGCTTGAGAAACGCAGTAACCCGTCGCGGGGCTGGACCTATGCTTCTCCGATTGTGGCGGTCATTCTGACGATGATTTTGGGTGGCATTGTGTTTGCTATCCTTGGCAAACCACCCCTTGAGACGATCCGCACGATCTTTTTCGATCCGCTATTTTCAGAGTTCGCGTGGTTCTACCGCCCGCAGCTTTTGATCAAAGGCGCACCGCTGGTCCTGATCGCGATAGGCCTGTCGTTCGGCTTTCGCGCGGGCGTTTGGAATATCGGCGCGGAAGGGCAGTATATCATGGGCGCGCTTGGCGCGGCGGCAGTGGGTTTAGCGTTTTATCCGACAGACTCGTGGATTGTCTTTCCGTTGATGATAATCGCAGGCACATTGAGTGGTATCCTCTGGGCCATGATCCCTGCCGTGTTGCGGGTGAAATTTAAGACCAACGAAATCCTTGTGTCGCTGATGCTGGTCTATGTGGCCGAACGGTTTGCCGCGTCGATGGCATTGGGCGCGATGCGCAATCCTGACGGCATGGGCTTTCCGGGAAGTCGGAACCTGTCGCAGTATCCGTCGGCCGCGAACCTCGAAATCTTTGCAGGGTCGGGCATGCATTGGGGCGTGGTTGCGGCATTTATCGCCGTGATTTTCGCCTATGTCACCCTATCGCGGCACATCCTTGGCTTTCAGGTCCGCTTGGCGGGACAAAGCCCGCGGGCCGCTGCATTTGCGGGCGTGAACCCTGCGCGATTGATCCTGATTTGCCTTGGCATCTCGGGCGGGCTTGCGGGTATGGCGGGCATGTTTGAGGTCGCAGGGCCACTCGGACAGGTTAACGTCGGCTTCAACGTGGGCTACGGATTTACCGCGATTATCGTGGCCTTTCTTGGACGCCTACACCCTGTCGGCATCCTGCTTGCAGGTGGGCTCATGGCGCTGACCTATATCGGCGGCGAGATCGCGCAGTCCAATCTAGGCTTGCCAAGTGCGGCGATCCAATTGCTGCAAGGCATGCTGTTGTTCATCTTGCTGATGGTGGACGTGCTGGCCAACTACCGTATTCGGTTCGCGGCAGGGGAGAAATGAGATGAAACACTTTAGCCTTCCATTTATGATGGGTGCAGCCATGGGCCTTATGATGTTGCGCATGCTGCATAGCGCAGTTCTGAATGAGGGCGGGCCTGCGGGCCTCGCGCTTGTTGTGTTTATCGGTGCGCATGTGTTGCTCGGCTTGGTTGCACTTGCGGCAACGATCTTCGCTGCACGGATATCGCAAAAAGCGCGAAAGTTTCTCGCGCGGCTCCATCGGCCAAGTGCTGCGCATATGGCCACAATGCTGGCAGGTGTCGCCACGAGCGGCTTGGTTGCGCATGGATTTATTCACGGGGGGCTTGTCTAATGGACCTGTCATCAATCAATCCCATTCTTCTGTTGGCCTCTCTTATGGTCGCGGCAACACCGATCCTTTTGGCCGCGATTGGCGAGCTTGTGGTGGAGCGTGCGGGGGTCCTGAACCTTGGCGTCGAAGGCATGATGATCACGGGCGCTGTCTGCGGCTTTGCCTTTGCCACGATCACCGGATCACCTTGGCTTGGCTTTGTCGCGGCGGCCTTGGGCGGCGCTGCGTTGTCGCTGTTGTTTGGGGTGCTGACCCAATATCTGCTGACCAACCAAGTGGCGACGGGACTTGCGCTGACGCTCTTTGGTCTTGGTCTCTCGGCCCTGATCGGGCAAGGCTATATCGGGATCAAAGCTCCCGCTTTTCCTGACATTCACGTCCCTCTGCTGGGTGATATCCCCGTCATCGGGCCGATCATTTTCCAACATGACCCGATGGTCTATATCGGCCTCGCACTGGTTGCGGGCACCTATTGGTTCCTTCACAAAACCCGCGGTGGCTTGATCCTGCGGGCGGTGGGTGAGAACCACGATGCCGCCCATGCGCTGGGTTATAAGGTCATAAAAGTGCGACTGCTCGCGATTATGTTTGGCGGAGCCTGTGCGGGACTTGGTGGCGCATACCTGAGCCTCGTGCGCGTGCCGCAATGGACCGAAGGCATGACCGCAGGTGCGGGCTGGATCGCGCTGGCGATTGTCGTTTTCGCAGGCTGGAAACCTTGGCGGCTATTGCTGGGTGCCTATCTATTCGGCGGGGTGACTGTTTTGCAGCTGAACCTGCAAGCGGCAGGCGTTGCCGTGCCAGTCGAGTATCTTTCCATGTCGCCCTATCTAGCCACCATCGTCGTTCTGGTTATTATGTCGTCGGGACGTGCGCCAGGTTCACTGGGGCGAATCTTTCACGCCTCGCGCTAGAGGCCAAACCACCGCCAGCATAAGACTGGCACTATCGGGAGACACGATCTTGAAAAGAAGAAATCTGCTCGCTTCGGGCGTCGCTGCTGCGGCACTGGCAACAATGGGCCTGCCAGCCCTCGCACAAGACAAAACCAAAGTTGGCTTCGTCTACGTCGGCCCAGTGGGCGATGGCGGCTGGACCTACGAGCACGACCAGGCCCGCCAAGCGGTTGAAGCTGAATTTGGCGATGCGGTTGAAACTGTGTTTGTTGAAAGCGTGCCAGAAGGCCCAGACGCAGAACGCGTGATGACACAGATGGCGCTCGACGGCGCTGACCTGATCTTCACAACATCGTTCGGCTACATGGACCCAACAATCAACGTTGCGGCCAAGTTCCCAGACGTGAAATTCGAGCATGCAACGGGCTATAAGCAAGCCGACAACGTGTCCGTCTACTCTGCGCGCTTCTACGAAGGCCGCGCTGTTCAGGGCTACATCGCTGGTTCTATGACCAAGTCGAACATCATCGGCTACATCGGCTCCTTCCCGATCCCAGAGGTTATTCGCGGCATCAACGCGGCCTATATCCAAGCCAAGAAAGTGAACCCTGACGTCGAGTTTAAGATCGTTTGGGCCTACACATGGTTTGACCCTGCAAAGGAAGCTGAAGCGGCAACTGTTCTGATTGAGCAAGGCGCTGACGTGATCTTGCAGCACACAGACTCCACAGCACCGCAAGCGGCTGCACAGGCTGCTGGCAACGTGATCACATTCGGTCAGGCCTCTGACATGGCTGAATTCGCACCAATGCCGCGCGTGTCCTCGATCATCGACAACTGGGCACCATACTACATCGCGCGCACCAAGGCTGTCATGGACGGCACATGGACAAGCACATCCACATGGGATGGTATCGGCGCTGGCATGGTTGGCATCGGTGAGATTTCCGATGCGGTTCCTGCTGAAGTGAAAGCTGGCGCAGAAGCCATGCGCGACGCGATTGCAGCGGGCGAGATGCACCCGTTTACTGGCCCGCTCAACAAGCAAGACGGCTCCGCTTGGCTTGCTGATGGCGAAACAGCAGACGACGGCACGCTTGCTGGTTTGAACTTCTACGTCGAAGGTATCGTTGGCGATATCCCGCAATAAGCGCGGTTTGTTTTGATCCTGAAAGGCCCGTCAGAAATGGCGGGCCTTTTGCGTTGCGCCTTTTGGACAAAACCAGTCAAGTGGGCAGAAGAATTTTCCAAAGGTATTTCACGTTGCTAACCCCACAAGTTCACACCGCGACACATTGGTTTTCCGCTTCGGCCGACGCAGTCTACGATGCCATTTTGCCGCAAGAGGCGATTTTAGAAAACTTCAACAGATACCGTGCAATCCTGGCGGTAGAGCGGCTATGTGGAACGCCCCGATCTGTCGGTTCCCAACTATTATTGCGTTTGAATTGGGGACTTTTTGATCTTGAAATGAACGAATCCATATTTGTGGCGGACCCTCCACGCACCATTCGGATCAGGCAACGCCCGTTGCGATTTGTCCCACTGAACCCAAGCGAGCGCCAGCCACCAATAGGTGATGCGCCTCCCGAAAACTACGAGAAATGGTTTGTTAGAAGCTTTGGGAAAAAGCCTGCAGCGACAGAGCTTCAATTTGATCTTGTGCCTGTTTCAAACGGCACCGAACTCACGCTAACTATCCAAGTTCAACCAGAACGAAAATTTGGGAAGTTCGCCCGTTGGCTTTGGACCAGACGAATTGCGAAACACCCCCCGATGATTTTCCAACGGATCGAAGACGGAATCCAAACGCAGTAACTACCCCGCGCAGGCCAAGTCACGCAGCGCGGCAATTGTTTGTGACGGCACCTGTTCGCTATTGATAACACCCCCGACAGCCAACCATCTCGAACGCGACGGCGTCGCACAATTCACGGCAATCACCCCTGTCCGTCGTCAGGGTTTTTGGAACCAATGGCAGCTTAAACTAAGAGAGAGTTCGGCTCATCTGGTTGGTTTCATTATGCGGCGCGTTGTATGTGATGCAAGCGCCGCGTTTCGAGGGTCTTTCGTTTGATCCTTTCTCGT
>Ga0102866_1000201_pt1 | contig 14772 bp, 8 predicted proteins | sample Colrivmeta1546A3_FD_78441 | JGI IMG/M metagenome (GOLD analysis project Ga0102866, IMG submission 78441) | Estuarine microbial communities from the Columbia River estuary - metaG 1546A-3 | ecosystem: Environmental > Aquatic > Marine > Intertidal zone > Estuary | place: USA: Columbia River Estuary... | reverse complement strand
TATCCATTTTGTAAATCACGAACCATATTATTTTTAAACCCGTTCCAACTTCCTGAATGGGAAACTTTTTTTCCTGGCTCATTGATGATCCAGCCAAGACCATACACCATTTTTGGTTTTTCTATCAAAACTGAAGGTGTATAAGCTTCATTTAAAATTTCAGGCTTAAGTACTTTGCCATCCCTTAGTGCTTGATCCCATTTTTGTAAATCATACACGGTCGAATAAATATTTCCGTCACCAACAACTTCATCTAGTGTGGTAAGGTCATATGTATTCCAACGACCTTCTTTATATTGCATTCCATAAACCCTGTTTTTTGGTGAATTAGACATCTTCACAGTTTGCACGTAGGTGTTTTCAAGTTTCAGCGGCTTTGTGATTTTAGATTTTAACAATGCAGCATAAGGCACACCGCTGATTGTTTCAAGCACTTTAGATAATACAGCATATCCTGTATTACAATAGTTGAATTTTTCACCTGGCACTGAATTTAAAGCGGGTTTATATTTTGATAAAAGGACTAATAATTGATCATTTCCAATGGTATCATTGATTTTAAGTGTGTCATTAATCCAATCAAAATATTCAATCATTCCATGCGTATGATTCAATAAATGCCTAATAGTGATGTCTTTGTATGGGAAACTGGGAAGATAGGAATGTACTTGATCATCTATTTTCAATTTCCCTTCTTGGACATACATCAATATCAATGAAGATGTGAATGTTTTTGAAATAGATGCAAGATTGAATGCGGATGATGAGTTTAGTCTTTGATTGGCTTTGCTATTTGTAAACCCAATACTTTTTTCATAAAGCCTTATACCATTTTTTACAAGAAGAATATTTCCATTGAATTCATTTATGGTATGAAGGCTATCAATTGATTTGTCAAATTTTTTAATAAGTTGATCTATTGTTTGTGCATGCACAATTGTTGAACAAACAATTGAGATAAAGACACTTAAAAATGATTTAATCATTGTGGTACTATTTCAATAAATGTTTAAAAAGTAATACGATAGTTAAACTTAAGCAAAAACTAAGAAAACACCTAGCTGACACTACTGCGTGAGGAAAACACCCCCTGAATTCGGTCAAAATCGGTTGATTTCGGTTTTGTCAAAACATAATACCTTACAAATCAACGCTTTCATTTTCTTGAAAAATCTTCATAACCCTGAGGTCACGAGTTCAAATCTCGGTCTCGCTACAAAGGTCTCAGCAATGAGACCTTTTTTATGACCTATACTGTCTATATATTATTTTCAGATAAGCATCAATTGCATTACGCTGGGTTTACAAACAACCTATAGATGCGCTTATTAAGTCAAAATGAATTTGGTAAGGGGTGGGCAGCACTTAATGATATGACGAAACAGGAGCATTGGTTACATCAGCGTTAAGCACGTCTTGTTTTCTTATCTTGTATCCAAATAAAGCATATGATAACATCATTCGTATTTAATACACCAATTGGAAGTATCGAAATAAATATACTCATCTGATGGACCCAATTTATATCTCAAAAAATTGGTGCCTTCATTATACTGCAATGAAAAAACAGCTTTACCTTCTCTAGTACAACTCGACTGACAAAAGCAGTAGGCCACTCCATTCATTTGAAGTCCTTTACTCAAATAAGCAACTTGAGAACCCCCATTAGTATTTTCGTTGGTAATGGTTAGAAAACCAATATCCTTAAATCCAGCAGGATTTCCCTCGTAAATTTTATCATTAATTTTTTCACTATTGGAACAAGAGAACAATAAAAGACAAATAATCCACAGTTTTTTCATGATTTTATTTTTAAAGTTATAAAAAAAAGAATAAACCAATTAATAATAAATGATTGGATAGTTGAAACTACTATATTTCTTTCTTTCGACAGATGAATTACATCTTTTAATCCGTACCCTTCAATTTCTTTATAGTCAAATACTCAAAAAGGTAAACTACCATGGTTAAATATTTTTTGATAAAAGCAATAGGATAATTTTTAAACTAAGCAATAACTTAGCTATCTTTATTAAATAAAATCATTAAATTATACTATTTTATGAAAAAGAATTTCTTTTTTATAGGCTTGCTAATATTATTATTTTTATCTTTATCAAGTATTGCACAAAAGAAAGCCGTAATTGCTTACTATGCAGGAAGCATAGAAAAACTAGATTCATTTGATGCACGCAATTTCACACATATTATTTATTGTTTTGGACACTTGCAAGGCGACCAATTAAAATTAAGAGGGGCAAAAGATACCGCCATTATTCAAAAAATGGTATCAATGAAATATCAAAACAAGGATTTAAAAGTATTATTGTCTTTGGGTGGATGGGGAGGATGTGAGCCTTGTTCAGACGTATTTAGCACAGCAGAAGGACGTATTAATTTTGCAAAATCTGTTAAATCCTTGACGGACTATTTTGGTGCAGACGGAATTGACTTAGACTGGGAATACCCCGCTATTGCAGGATTTCCGAATCATAAGTTTACACCTGAGGACAAACCCAATTTTACTGAACTAGTAAAAGCTTTGCGAAAGGAATTGGGTAAAAAGATGACCATCACTTTTGCTGCGGGAGGTTTTCAAAAATTTGCAAATGATGCAGTAGATTGGAGCGATATAATGCCCTATGTGAATTATGTTAATTTGATGACCTATGATTTGGTTAGTGGATATGCAACCACCACTGGACATCATTCTGCTTTATTTAGTACTATTAAGCAAAAAGAGTCGGCCGATAATTGTATTCAATATTTATTATCATTAGGTGTGCCTGCAAAAAAATTAATTATAGGTGCGGCATTTTATGCCAGAACTTGGGAGGGGGTAATTGATCAAAATAATGGTTTATATCAAAAGGGGAAATTTAAACACTTCATTGGCTATAATGAGTTTCAGAATCGTATTTCTGAAAATACTGGATATAAGTTTTATTGGGACAATGAAGCGCAAGCCCCTTATGCCTATAATGCAACGGAAAAAAGCTATGCCACTTTTGATGACAAACAATCCATAAAAGCAAAATCGAATTATGTAATTACACATAAGTTGGGAGGTATTATGTTTTGGCAATTAGGACATGACTATTCAAAAAATGGTTTGGTAGAAACTATTAATATGACATTTAAAAAATAGATCATTCAAAAGATGAAATACTTTTTATTTACTGTTCTAGCTTCACTATTCGATAGGTTTGAACTCCCTGGTGATTTACTTGACAAGACTCAAATAAAGGAGAATAGCTATTAAGGATGGCTGCTAATTCTATTTTTTTAACAGGCCGAGCGGTATCAAAAAAATTAAATTTCCAATTTTCCCATTTTCCTTTAATAAAACTTTTATTTTTTTCAAAAGATAGGTTATTCAATAAGCCTAATAAATCGATGGCCTCTTTTATGGACAAGCTATCTGAAGAGCTAGTGTATTTTGGGAAATAGCTATTCCAAATAGATAAAAATAATTTTCTTTCCACTGGCATCATAGGATCAAAATAAGTTTGATTTGCCCATCCAGCGGGAACCCCTCTTCCTCTTAACAAACCAATGGATCCTATTTTTTGCGCAGCTATAAAATGTGGGTGGTCATTAGGCACATCAATAAAGGGCATAATATAAACTCCTACGTCTAGTAAACTAGCTTGTACCTTTCTTACTGAAACTTCTTGTACGGCTTGTCCATTTCTTAGGCTAATGGCAGCTAAGGCACCAGCAGCTTGTCCAATTTGCAATACGCAAGGTTGCAAACGAGTTGTACCATTTACAATATTTGATACACTAATAGATTTTTCTGCTACAATAAAATTGGAATAATTAGCCGGGATTAATGCGCCTAATGGAATATTGAAACTAGGCACTGGGTAAAAATCTAAGTGCTGGGGTGCAGCAGCATTTTTTTTATGATGATGGTCTATAGGGTAGTCACCTACAGCAATTCCAGTTCTATATAATGCATCTTCAGTGGTATAAGGACTAGAGATATGTTTTACATTCATTCTTACTAAACCTTTCAGCCTTCTTGATTCCCTGTGGTAAGGATAAAATGCCAATAGATCTTTTGTAGGAAATTCATCATCAGCAAGTCCTAAATTGCGCATTTGAAGTTCTTTTTGAATAAAATATACAAATCGTAAGGTTTGTTGTTTTGCTGCCACTAGCATTTTTTCTCTTTCTTCTTTACTTTGCTCAACAATATTTAAATAAATATCATTTCCATAAATGGGCCAATTTAACATAAACTTATTATTTGGCATTCTACCATAATCCAACATTTTTTGTGCGTCTACGCTTGGTTTTTTTCGTAAAAAGTCTCTATAAAAATTAGTAGAGGAACCATCAAATTCAGTAGAGTCATAGTGGATAGGCCTTTCAATTAAAGGCTGTGGCTTTCCATAATCTTTTAAAATACCCACGTAAGTAATATCTTGTATAATATCATTGGAGTTAGCTACATGAACATCTTCTCCAGTCAATGCAGAAGATTCCATGCCCAAGTCATAAGGCAAACCTGCACTTGCGAGTCCATCCCCCAATTCTGTGGCATCAATTATTCTTTCAGCATAAATATTTAATCTGTGTTTTGTGACTGTATCAATAAAGTAAGCCCCTTTTATTTTATCTTTTGTTTTAATTAATTTTTCGAATGCATAAGAATACAAAACAGTTAATTTTTTTTCTTTGGAAGCCATTATTTTAAAAATACTGTCGCCCACATGTGGTTCAAATAAGGTATTACTTACCCAACCAGTAGAAACTTTATCTGGCCCACCATAGGTACGATAAAGCTGTTCACGAAACTCGCCAAAAAAACCCGATGGTAATTGATGATTGCCGTCAAAAGCAGCTACTCCAGCCGATGTTAACATGCCACCTAGCCATGGGGTTGATTCTACAACAACTGTGTTTACTCCCATTCTAGCTGATTGAATTCCAGCACTAATTCCACTTGCAGTGCCCCCAATTACAAGCACCTGTGTATGTAAATCGGCAAGCTTTTTTTGCGCAATTGCTGCCAAACTGTAGATGCTACATAAAAGTATTAAAAATAAATTTAATATTTTTTTAAAATAAAATGAATGCTGCATATTTGATTATTAAGTATTTTTTTAATATATAAATATTTTATAAATCATAATATTAAGAAATAATTAGCGCTAGTTCAAGCAATAAACTAAAAAATTTCTTTTATAGATTTAATTCTATCGGTTTTTTTTTAAAATTATAAAAAAAATCATTTATTTTAATTTATATAAAATTCAACTAATTTTTAATAAAATAAAAGCAAAATGAAACTACGCTTATCAATGTTTTTAGCTTTTGTGTGCATGATGCAAGCATCATTTGCACAGACAAGACAATTATCTGGTAAAGTTACTGGAGATAAAAATTCTCCATTGATTTCCGCCAACATTATTATAAAAGGATCATCATCAAAAGCTCTTTCCAATTCAGAAGGTGTTTTTAGTGTAATGGTTCCCTCTGGAAATGTTGTTTTGGAAGTATCCTCAGTAGGTTACGTTACAAAACAAGTTCAAGTGGCTGGAAACGTTACAAATGTTAACGTCTCTCTTGAAGAAACACAAGATAATAGTTTACAAGATGTTGTAGTAACTGCCTTAGGTATTACTAAACAAACAAGAAACTTATCTTATTCAGTGACTCAATTAAAAGGGGATCGTTTTACAGATTCTAGAACTCCGAATTTAGGAAATGCCTTGTCTGGTAAAGTAGCAGGGGTTTCTGTTACTCCACCTGCTTCAGGTATTGGTGGTTCTACAAGAGTTGTTATTCGTGGTGGATCTTCTTTGTTAGGAAATGATCAACCATTATATGTTATAAATGGAGTTCCTATGGAGTCAGGCAACCAGGGTACCGCTGGTCTTTGGGGAGGTAATGATGCTGGTGACGGTCTAACTGCAATTAACCCCGACGATATAGAGTCTTTATCTGTACTGAAAGGAAATACCGCAGCAGCACTATATGGAGCTCGTGCAGCGAATGGTGTTATATTAATAACAACTAAATCCGGCAAATCTAGAAAAGGAATGGGAGTTGCATTTAACTCCAACACAACTATGGACCAAGCAGTTGATTTTTATGATTTTCAAAAAGAATATGGACAGGGTTTAGATGGTAAAATTCCTGCTACAGCAGGACAATCTTTAGAAGCCGGATTAAATAACTGGGGAGGTAAATACGGTGGTAGTACTACACAATGGGACGGAGTTAATAGACCATATGCCGATTTAGGACAAGGTTTAAATGATTTTTTTAGAACGGCTCTCAATACTACCAATAGTTTAGCGTTTAGTGGCGGAAACCAAAACGGTAACTATCGTTTTTCAGTTGCTGATTTAAGAGCTGAGGACATTATGCCAAATGCAAGTTTTAAGCGTCAAACCTTCAATTGGAACATAAACAGCAAGTTTGATAATTTTACACTTGCTTTTTCAGGTCAATACATGAATCAAAAAGCTAAAAATCGTCCAAGACTATCTGATTCTCCCGGTAATGGAAATTTTACTACGGCTTTACATCCCGAAATTATTCCTTTTTCAGTAATAGCGGGCAACACAGGTAAGGGGGATATGAAAGATAAAACAGAGATGCGTTATCAGCCTAATACTTTTGCAACAAATCCTTATTGGGCTGCTTATAATTTTTTCCGTCAAGATGATATTGATAGATTCTTAGGTAATGTCTCTTTGAAATATGATTTTACTAAATGGTTGTATATGCAAGGTAGAATTGGTAGAGATTATAATGTTAGAGATGATGCAAGTTATACTGGCTATGGAACTGCTTTTAAGCCAAGGGGTGATTTTAATGAGTCATTTGCTACTACTAGAGAAGATAACTATGATTTAATTATCGGCGCTAATAAAGAAATTAACGATTTCGCTTTCGATGCGATAATTGGTGCAAATGCAATGTATAGAGTAGCCGAATCAAAAGGAGGCGGTGGCAATGATCTAGTTGTTCCTTTTTTACATACGGTAACGAATGTGGCAGCCCCTAGTTTTAGCTATGGCTTTAATGAACAGGCTATTAATTCTTATTTTGGTTCTGCAAATATCACTTATAAAAATTATTTAAATTTGAGTGTAACAGGACGTCAAGACGAGTTCTCTACATTGGCTAAGGGATCAAATACCTTATTTTATCCTTCCGCAGGTTTAAGTTTTGTATTAAGTGATGCTTTTAAATTACCAGAGGCAATTAGTTTTGGTAAGTTGAGAACTTCATGGGCACAAGTAGGTGGAGGCGCTCCAAGCCCTTATCTTTTAGGGTTAACCTATGGTTTAGTGGGCGCTGGACATTTGGGTGCTAACTTAGGGCAAGTTAATAATGGTTCCATTCCTAATGGTGCTTTACAGCCATATACTTCATCGGAGATCGAATTTGGCGCTGACTTTAGATTCTTCCAAAATAAATTTGGATTAGACATTACTTACTATGAAAGAAAAACTACAAATGATATTCTATCAACAGGAATCTCAGCTACTTCAGGCTTCGGTTCAACAGTTGTTAATATTGGTGAATTGCAAAACAAAGGTATAGAACTTTTATTAAATGCAGTTGTGGTTCAAAGTAAAGACTTCAAATGGGATGTATCCTTTAATTACTCAAACAATATTAGTGAGGTAATAAACTTAGGAAAAAACGCAAAAGGTGAGCCTATTAAAGCAATCAACCTTGAAGAATCTAGATTAAGGCTTGGGGAAAGAATTCAACATATTGTTGGAAAACCATTGGGTTATATTATAGGATTTAAGCATAAAACTACTGCCAGCGGTATGAAGATTTATGATAAAGATGGGTACCCTGTCAGATCTGCAGCAGCAGAAGCTATTGCTTTAGGACGTCATCCAATAGCAGGCGGCTTCAATAACACTTTCAAGTACAAGAATTGGAAGTTAGATATGTTAGTTGATTTTCGTCAAGGCGGATCAATTGTTTCATCAACGAACTACTTTGCCTATGCCTATGGTCGTGCGAAAGAAACCTTGGAGGGTAGGGATGGTTTAACCGTTTCAGGAGCGGATGAAACAGGGGCTAATAAAGTCTGGAATATTCCAGTTGCAAACGTGGACAACTATTATAGTCGTCTTGCGGCAATAACTGAAAATATTGTGTACGACGCTTCTTTTGGTAAATTAAGACAATTGGCATTAAGTTATGTAGTGCCTGCTAAATTTTTAGCAAAATCGAATTTTGAAAATCTAACCTTTTCTTTGGTAGGGCGTAATCTTGCATTATTGTGGTCTAATGTTCCCAATATTGACCCTGAGTCCGGTTATACTTCAGCTGGCAACGCACAAGGTTTAGAATATTTTGCCATGCCTCAAACAAGAAGTTTTGGGTTTAACTTATCAGTTAATTTCTAAATTCTTTTAATATTAATAATTTATAATATACTCGTTATGAAAAAAATAGTTCAAATCATATTCGCGATAACAAGCATGGTTTTAGTTTTTGTGTCGTGTGCAAAAGATATCACCGAGCTTAACGTTAATAAAAACGCAGCTACAGACATCGATATGGCTTACTTAGTTTCTACTGGAACGCTAAGAATTGCTGGTGAATATGAAAATACCCGTGCAAATATGTTGTATGCTGCAACCATGATTCAGCATACCGCTTCAACTGCTGGTTATTTCAGTGGGGATAAATACTTCTATAATGCACAATATAGTGGAGCTTATATGGAGCGACACTTCACTGACGTCATCAGATTATTTTCTCAAGCAATTGAAAAAACAAAGGGGGATGCAAATTTAGCCAATATCAATTCAACAGCAGTCATATTGAGAGCATTTGATCTTCATCGCATGACTGATTTATATGGTGATATTCCTTATACGCAGGCAGGTTATGGATTAGTAGAAGGGGATAAAAATTGGTTTCCTAAATATGAATCACAAAAAGACGTCTATGCATCTTTAGTAAAAGATATTAAAGCAGCAAGAGATAAAATGAGTTCTTCTGCTAAATCAATGGGAAATCAAGACTTTTTGTATGGTGGAGACATTACTAAATGGAAAAAATTTGCCAATTCATTATTAATGAGAATTGCAATGCGAATGAGTAATGTTGATGCATCTACAGCCGCTTCTGTTTATAAAGAAGCTCAAGCGTCTGGGGCATTTTCCTCAAATGCTGATAATGCGCATATTAAATTTGCTGCTGGCCCACAAGGCATTAATAGAAACGGGTTAAACGATGGTTATTGGAATACTTATAAATACTCTACCGATTGTAAGATTTCAAAAACTTTTATTGATTGGATGAAAGCAAATAATGACCCTCGCTTAATGATAATTTCTGGTGGTATTGGGTCTCCCAATTTAGAGGTTCCTACTACATGGAATACAAAAGTAGAGGATCAAGAGGGAATGCCTAACGGTTATACTCCATCAAATATTGCTGCGGCTTTATCTACTGATAAAGCGGATGCTTACAAAAAATTAACTTCTCAGGCAAATAGGATTTTTTCAATGTTAAATTTAAAATATTTAGACTGGGAAGATCCCTATATATTACTAACTTATGGTGAAGTTGAATTAATGAATGCAGAAGCTGCTTTAAAAGGTTGGTTAACAACAAGTGCAGAAACACATTTTAATAATGGAGTGCAAGCCGCAATTCAAAATTGGGCTGGCTTTGATGCTTCTTTTACTAGAACCAAAGCCGATATTGATACATATATAGCAGGTAGAGGTTTTGCTGCTGCTTCAAGTGCAAATAAGTTAAAATTAATTGGGGAAGAATATTGGGCTGCAACATATTTAAATGACATAGAATCATGGAGCAATTGGAGAAGAACAGGATTCCCTGCCTTAAAGCCTACAAATGATCCTAACAGATTTGAAGTTAATGAGATACCAAGAAGATTAATTTATTGGGAATCTGAGATTTCTTCTAATCCAGCAAATTATAAAATTGCCATTGATAGAATGGGTGGCGATAAGTTTATGACAAAGGTGTGGTGGGATGGTGGGAAATAATTTCTTGCAATCGTAAAACTAAAGGCGCTTAATTTAAGCGCCTTTAGTTTTTAATAAACTGCAGTAAATGCATTAAATTTAGGCAGTACTATACATAATGAAAAATATTTTTTGCTTACTTTTTGTTTGGGCTTTGCCCCTATGCATTCAAGCTCAAAAAAAGCCTGTTTTTATAAAACTTGCACCAGATAGTTCAGGTGTTTTATTCAGTAATAGATTAACTGAAACGCCCGACCTCAATATTATTACCTACGAATATTTTTATAATGGAGGGGGTGTAGCGGTAGCCGATTTTAACAATGATGGACTCACAGACTTGTTTTTTACAGGTAATTTAGTGCCCAATAAAATGTACCTCAACAAAGGGGGTCTTCAATTCCAAGATATTACACGTCAATCCAACACGGGTGGACGACGTGGGTGGAAAACTGGGGTAACTATAGCAGATGTGAATGGAGATGGGTTTGTGGATATATATGTGTGTTATTCTGGCGACTTAGATTCTTCTCTTAGAGCTAATCAATTACTTATTAATAACGGCAATTTAACCTTTACCGATAAAGCCAAAGAATATGGCCTTGATGATAAAAGCTATAGTTCTCATGCTGCTTTTTTTGACATGGATCAGGATGGCGATCTAGATATGTTCTTATTAAATCATAATATTAAAAATCTTAGGAATTTTGATGCCGCTTTTGTGAAAAAAATGGTTGATCCAGATGCAGGCGATAAATTGTATGAGAATATTGGAAATAAATTTATAGATATCTCTAGAAAAGCAGGTATTATTTCTAACCCATTGGGATATGGTCTTGGTTTGAATATAGCCGATATTAATAACGATGGCTGGCCTGATATTTATGTTTCTAACGACTATATTGAAGAAGATTATCTATATCTCAATAATAAAAATGGAAGCTTTACTGAAAGTTTACGAAGCGCTTTTGGACACTTATCTAATTTTTCGATGGGGGTGGATATAGCAGATATTAATAATGATGGTCGTGCAGACATTTATACCTTGGACATGCTACCAGAAGACAATCGAAGACAAAAACTATTGTACGCGCCTGATAATTATGAGCTCTACAACAATATGCTTGAGAATGGGTTTTATCATCAGATTATGCGCAATATGCTTCAATTAAATAACGGAGATGGTACTTTTAGTGAAATTGGGCAATTAGCAAATGTTTCAAATACAGACTGGAGCTGGTCAGCTTTGTTAGCCGATTTTAACAATGATGGGTCCAAAGATTTATTTGTTACCAACGGATATGGTAGAGACGTTACGAGTCGAGACTTTATGAAGTTTTATGCTGATGAAAGATTAAAATTTAATCAAGGTAAAACAGATGATAAAATGTTTTCAATGCTTCAGGCAATTCAATCAACACCTTTACATAACTATATTTTCGAAAACACAGATTCTCTAAGTTTTATTGATAGATCTAAAGATTGGGGAATTGATGCGCTTGGCTTTTCAAATGGGGCTGCTTATGCAGATCTTGATAATGATGGTGACTTAGATTTAATTGTCAATAATTTGAATCAAGTAGCTACTATTTATAAAAATACTACGGTAGAAAATAATGGGCTAGGAAATTATTTAAAAATTCAACTTAAAGGCAAAGGCAAAAATGCACAAACGGTAGGAGCAAAACTATTTTTATATACAGGTAAAAAAATTTATACCCTAGAAAATTTTTATGTGCACGGATTTCAATCTGCTATGCAAGCCCCTTTATTGTTTCATTTTAAAGAAAGCTCCTTAGATTCCTTAAAAATAATTTGGCCCGATGGGCAGCGTACAACTTATAATGCAAATTTATTTTTAAATAAAGAAGTAATACTAGATGAAGTAGATGCTATTAAATCACCTTTACAGTTTATTCAAAAAAATACTGTTTTTACAAAATCTACGCAAAACATTCCCTTTATTCACCAAGAAGATTTAGTCAATGATTTTAAAATTCAGCCCCTTATTCCTAATATGCTTTCTTATTCGGGTCCCAAAATAACCAGTGCAGACATTAATAATGACCAAATTACTGACGTTTATATTACGGGAGCGAGAGGGCAAGAAGGCGGTATTTTTGTGCAAGTGGCCTCTGGTGATTTTTTCAAATATGCTAAATTTTCAGCTAAAGAAGATATAGAACATGAAGAAACAGATGCAGTATTTTTTGATGCCGATTCGGATGGCGATCAAGATTTATATATTGTAAGTGGAGGATATGCATTAGAAGGGGAAGAATTACTTTTACAAGATCGCTTGTATATAAATGAGGATGGAAATTTTATAAAAAGGCCGGACTTAATTCCCAAAGAAGCATTATCGGGTTCAGTTGTACTGCCTTTAGATTTTGATTCGGACGGCGACCTTGATTTATTTATTGGCACAAGAGTTTCTCCAGCAAAATATCCCTTATCTGATAAAAGTATTCTTTTAGTCAATGATGGTAAAGGAAAATTTTATCAAGATTCTATTATAAGCAATGGATTATTGAATGCGCTTGGTATGGTCACTGATGCCCTATGGGTTGACATCAATAAAGATGGGAACTGGGAATTATTAGTAGCGGCTGAATGGGCTAATTTAAGAGCATTTCAATTTTCAGCAAAGGGAATGATAGAAACCACAGAACAGGTATTCAAAGACAGTTTATTTGGCTGGTGGAATAAGCTACAGTTGGTAGATATTGATAATGATGGAGACCAAGACCTTGTAGCAGGAAATTGGGGCTTAAATGCTCAAATTAAAGGAGATAAGGAAAAGCCTGTAAGTCTTTACTACAGTGATTTTGACAAAAATGGCTACCTAGATCCTATTTTAACCTATTTTATTCAAGATAAGGAATATCCTATGCCCTCAAGAGATGAGATTACGGACCAGATGACCTTTTTAAGACAGAAATTTCCTACCTATGACGCTTATGCTAATGCTGGCATGAAAGATATTTTTACAAAAGAACAATTAGACAATTCAAAGGTGCTAAAGGCAAATTATATGGCAACCACTTGGTTTGAAAATAAAGCAGGGATATTGCATACAAAAACACTCCCTATAGAAGCTAATTTTGCACCAATACATGCTATTATTTCTGATGACTTTAATAAAGATGGATTTACGGACTTATTTTTGGGCGGCAATATAGAACAGGTAAGAATTAAGATTGGTAAAATGGATGCTAATTATGGTACCCTATTATGGGGTGATGGTAAAGGTAATTTTACTACCGCAAGTCAAGACTATCTGGGCTGGTCTATTAAGGGCTGCATAAGAGACGTCATTAAGATTAAAAATAAAAATAAGCAGTCTACGCTGCTAATGGGTATCAATAATAGTAGTCCCTTATTATATAATTATTAAAATATGCATTTTTTAAAAATAATATTAATTAGTTTACTTTTTTTATCAAGTAATACAAAAATATCTGCAAATAATATAATTGGCTCAAAGGACTATGTTTTGGCTTTACAAAAAGCCACTAACATTATGGTTAATGATGTCGCTTCACCTGTAGCTGCTAGTAGGTATTATGCGTATATTACTATTGCAGCTTATGAAATATACCACATAGTAAATCAAAAAGAGTATTCAAGTTACCGAACTGTTCTAAATGAATTTCCAACAATTATTATTGCCGATTCTTTAAGTAAAAAAGCGGATAAAAACTTAGCAAGTATTTTGATGGTATATCGTTGTTCTGAAACTTTATTACCTTCTGGGTATTTAATTAAAAAAGAAATAGATTCTATTAAAAATAATTTTATAAATAAAGGGGAGCAATTTACTTTTAATATAACTTTAGAGCTAGTCAATAATTATTTGAATAATTATATGCCTTATGTTCGAAAAGACGGCTTTGCTAAACTAAATAATTTACCTAGGTACACTCCCAAAAAAGGCCCAGGTTTTTGGCAACCTACAGCCCCTGCTTTTATGCAAGGACTTGAACCACATTGGAACAAATTACGCACTTTTGTAATTGACTCTGCACAATCGTTTAAAGTCATTCCTCCCGTCTTATATGATACTTCTAAGCAATCTTCTTTTTATCAACAAATGGAAGAAGTGTATGATGTAGTCAATAAAAAGAATAAAGAACAAATTGCCATTGCCTCCTTTTGGGATTGTAACCCCTTCCATGTTACCCAAATTGGACATGTTGAATTTGGCACCAAAAAAATAAGTCCTGGTGGGCATTGGATAGGTATTACTGGAATTGTAGCCCTTCAAAATAATTTATCACTAGCTAAAACCTTAGAAATTCATTCCTTAGTAGGAATTGCTTTGGCAGATGCTTTTATTGCATGTTGGGACGAGAAATATTTGTCTCAAAGAATTCGACCTGAAACTGCCATTCAAAAATTAATCAATCCAAGGTGGGCCCCTTTATTACAAACTCCTCCATTTCCTGAATATGTTTCTGGCCATAGTGTAGTCTCTTGTGCTGCCGCTTTAATATTAACTCAATATTTTGGAGAAAATCAATCCTTTATTGATAATACAGAAACTCCTTTTGGACTTCCTATACGAAAATTTCAATCCTTTCAACAAGCTGCCAGGGAAGCTTCTTTATCTCGACTATACGGAGGGATTCATTTCCGAGATGCTATTGAACAAGGAATTTGGTTGGGAGAGCAGGTAGGTAAAAAAGTAATTTCAAAACTGCAAGCTCATTTTTAAATACGGCTAGTTCAAATCCCGGTCTCGCTACATGAAAATCAAGGACTTACGTTAAATCGTGGG
>Ga0102866_1000192_pt1 | contig 15368 bp, 7 predicted proteins | sample Colrivmeta1546A3_FD_78441 | JGI IMG/M metagenome (GOLD analysis project Ga0102866, IMG submission 78441) | Estuarine microbial communities from the Columbia River estuary - metaG 1546A-3 | ecosystem: Environmental > Aquatic > Marine > Intertidal zone > Estuary | place: USA: Columbia River Estuary... | reverse complement strand
GTCGCGCGCGCAACGGGATGTTCGATAACCAAATCACCAACCTTAAAATCATCGGCAAAGCTTGCCACAGGATTGGCCAAAAGGATGGCCGTGAGGATCAGGTGTTTCATGGTATGTTTCCTACTCTTATCGGGAAAATTTACGCCAAGCGATCCTGACAGGCCAGACCAAGCCTTGTAGCAATACGTCGCAGCGCTGCTTTCCGCGCATCACCCGCGCGGATTGCGGCAGATCGAATCTTCGCCTAGGGATGGGCGACGTTATTTGATCGGAACCCAGATGAGCGCGCTAACCCTTGGAATGATCGCCGCCTTCGCGTGGGCGTTTCACGATATCTGCGTTCGATATCTTAGCCAGAAGACTCCGCTCATGGCGTCGCTTTTGACCGTTCTCGTTGTCGCACTTGGTTTTGAAATCGGGTTGATGGTTGTGACCAAGTCGACGTTCACCCTGCCGTCAGAGGCATTCTGGATTTCAGTGGTCTCTGGCTTCTTTTTTATCGTTGCCAGTCTTGGGCTTTACGCCGCATTTCATCGTGGCCCTGTGAGGTTGGTTGCACCAATCATTGCCGCTTATCCTGTTCTATCGGTCGGCTGGGCAGTGTTTCGAGGTGCAGACGTCTCGTGGCTGCAATGGGTCGCCGTCCTTTTGATTATCGCGGGCGTTTCGGTTGTTGCGGCGCTGGCGGATCATGGCGAAGAGGACGTCGCGCCCAAAGGGCCTACAATTCTGTTTTCACTGATTGCAGCCATTGGTTTTGCAGGGACATTTGCGCTTGGCCAATATGCCGCTGAGACAGCAGGGCATATGCCTGTCACGCTGGTGACACGGATCACCGCGATTACGCTTTTGATTGCAGGTATGGCGATACGTCGCTTGCCATTCTGGGCGGGCAAAAAGGCGATGCCAATGCTCGTTGTCATGGGTATCGCTGACGGGATCGCGCTTGCGTGTGTGCTCTCGGCGGGCGGGCTTCCCGATGCGCAATATGCAGCCGTGGCCGCATCATGTTTTGGCCTACTAACAATCGTTTTGGCTTGGGCGATCCTGCGCGAGCAGATGACCCCGCTGCAATGGTTTGGCTGCGCTTTGGCCTTTGGTGGGATCGGCTATCTGGCGCTGTGACCAAATAGCCGAATTCCGTTATTCCGCCGCAATAGTCTCTATTTTCTCGACCTTCACAGCCGAGAATTTGAACTCGGGGATTTTCCCGTATGGGTCCACCGCAGGGTTCGTCAGGATGTTCGCGGCCGCCTCGACATAGGCAAAGGGCAGGAACACCATATCAGGGGCCACGGCACGGTCTTCACGCGCCATGATCTCGATTGATCCGCGTCGGGTAGACAGCCGCAGCATCCCACCAGCAGGAACACCAAGTTTGCGCAAAGTGGACGGGTGCAGCGAACAGTTCGCCTCTGGCTCCAGACCGTCAAGAACCTTGGAACGACGGGTCATTGACCCCGTGTGCCAATGCTCCAACTGACGTCCCGTTGTGAGGATCATCGGATACTCTGCATCGGGTGCCTCATCAGGTGCAATCACATCGGCAGGAGTGAATTTCGCACGGCCATCGGCACGCGGGAACCCGTTCGCAAACATGATCGGCTGACCTGGATCAGTTGGCGAAAGCGACGGATAAGTGACCGCACTTTCGTTTTCCAAACGATCCCAAGAGATGTTGCTGAACGACTTCATCAACAGACCCATTTCCGCGAAAACTTCGCGAGGGTGGGTGTATTTCCAGCCGAGGCCAAGACGCTTTGCGAGCTCAACTTCAATCCACCAATCTTCGCGTGCTTCACCCGGAGGGGCAACAGCAGGACGGCCCATTTGGACCTGACGGTTGGTATTCGTGACCGTGCCAGATTTCTCGGCAAAGGCAGAGGCAGGCAGGATCACATCAGCATAGTTTGCCGTTTCAGTGATAAAGATATCCTGCACAATCAGGTGCTTCAGCTTTGCCAAAGCGTCACGCGCATGTTCCACATCAGGATCAGACATCGCAGGGTTCTCGCCCAAGATATACATCCCATGAATATCGCCATCATGCACCGCATCCATGATCTCGGTCACAGTCAGGCCCTTTTGCGCAAGCAGTGGTTCGTTGATCGCATCAGCGGTCAAATCACGCGCCCAAACTTCGGCGAAACGTGACCGCACGCCGTCGTCGGTCACTGTCTGCATATCAGGCAAGAACATCGGGATCAGGCCTGCATCAGACGCACCCTGCACGTTGTTTTGGCCGCGCAATGGGTGAAGCCCCGCGCCGGGGCGACCGACTTGACCCGTCATCAAGGCAAGCGAGATCAGACAACGTGAGTTATCGGTGCCGTGAATGTGCTGCGAAATGCCCATGCCCCAGAAAATCATCCCCGCTTTAGCACCTGCAAAAGTGCGGGCCACATCGCGCAGCACCTCTGGTTCAATGCCGCAGATCTTTGACATTTTCTCAGGTGTGAAATTCGCGAGGTGGGCTTTTTCGGCGTCCCAATTCTCGGTGTATTTCTCGATATAGGCTTTGTCGTAAAGCTCTTCTTCGACGATCACATGGCAGATCGCATTGAGCATCGACACATCCGCACCGGGGCGGAATTGCAGCATATGTGACGCGAATTTACGCAGGCCAACGCCGCGCGGATCCATGACGATCAGCTTGCCACCACGTTTCGCGAACTGCTTGAAATAGGTCGCGGCAACAGGGTGGTTTTCGACAGGGTTCGCACCAATGACAATTGCCACATCTGCGTTTTCGATCTCGTTAAAGGTCGCAGTAACCGCACCCGATCCGACGTTCTCCATCAAGGCCGCAACGGACGACGCATGGCACAAACGTGTGCAGTGATCGACGTTGTTGTGGCCGAATCCTTGGCGGATCATTTTCTGGAAAAGGTAGGCCTCTTCGTTGGTGCATTTAGCCGAGCCAAAGCCAGCAACAGACGCCCCGCCCTTCTCTGCCTTCAGGTCCAAAAGCCCCTTTGCGGCGAAATCAAGCGCCTCGTCCCATGACGCCTCGCGGAAGAATTCCTGCCAGTTTCCAGGGTCAACGTTGAGCCCTTTGGCAGGTGCATCATCACGGCGGATCAGTGGTTTCGTCAGACGGTGATCGTGGTGGATATAGTCAAAGCCAAAGCGCCCTTTGACGCAAAGACGCCCTTCGTTTGCGGGGCCATTGATGCCCCCCACAAACTTCACTTTGTTGTCTTTGACCTTGAGCGAAATCTGGCAGCCGACACCGCAGAATGGACAGACGGACTCGACTTCGCTGTCGAAATCCGCGCTGTCGCCAACTTGGTTTTCATCCGTCACCGTCGCGGGCATCAAAGCACCCGTCGGGCAAGCCTGCACACATTCGCCGCACGCCACACAAGAGCTGTCGCCCATCGGATCGTCCATATCGAAAACGGGGTAGGCGTTATGCCCGCGCCCCGCCATGCCGATCACATCGTTGACCTGCACTTCGCGACATGCACGTACGCAAAGACCGCATTGGATACACGCATCAAGGTTCACCGACATCGCAACGTGCGAGCTGTCGAGCAGCGGAATATGTTCGGCATCCATCGTCGGAAAACGGCTCTCAGACACACCCTGCGCCTCAGCCATATCCCAAAGGTGAGAGGATTTGTCGTGGGCGACTTCGCGCTCTGGCTGGTCGGCGACGAGCATTTCCATCACCATCTTGCGGGCCTGCACTTCGCGCGGCTTGTCAGTTGTGACAACCATGCCCTCGGACGGTTCGCGAATACACGACGCAGCCAAAGTACGCTCGCCCTCGATTGCAACCATACAAGCACGGCAGTTACCGTCAGACCGATAGCCCGGCTCTGGCTTGTGGCACAGATGCGGGATCACAAGGCCGCGCCCGTTGGCGACCTCCCAGATGGTCATGCCTTTTTCAGCTTCGACCGATTTACCATCAAGTGTGAATGTAATTTTTGACATCAGATTTCATCCTTGAAGAAGGCCATGACCATTTTGATCGGATTCGGTGCCGCCTGACCAAGGCCACAAATCGAGGCATCAACCATGGTGGTGTTGAGTTCCTTGAGCAGCGCTTGGTCCCATTTCGGGGCCTGCATCAACTTGACCGCTTTCTCGCAACCGACGCGGCATGGGGTGCATTGACCACAGCTCTCGTCTTCAAAGAAACGTAGCATATTCAGTGCAGCATCGCGGGCGCTGTCACGTTCAGAGAGGACGACCACCGCAGCAGACCCGATGAACGTGCCGTGCGGTTGCAGCGTGTCGAAATCAAGCGGGATGTCACACATGGAAGCGGGCAGCAAACCAGAGGACGGACCACCCGGTTGATAGGCATTGAACACCTCGCCAGCGGCCATGCCGCCAGCGGCATCAATGACGTCCATAATCGTGGAACCAGCAGGAAGAAGATAGACGCCAGCGTTCTTGACGCGGCCTGATACGGAGTAGCTGCGCAAGCCCTTGCGGCCATTCTTTTCGACCGAATTGAGAACCTCTGGCCCTTCGCGCATGACGCGGGCGACCCACAACAAGGTCTCGACGTTATGCACCAGCGTTGGCTTTCCAAAGATACCGACTTGGGCCACAAACGGCGGACGGTGACGCGGAATGCCGCGCTTGCCTTCGATGCTTTCGATCATCGCGGATTCTTCGCCGCAGATGTAGGCACCGGCACCGCGGCGCACCTCGATGTAGCCAGCCTCGAGAATACCAGCCGCCTCAAGTTTCGCGATTTCAGCAGCCAAGATATGCAGCACAGCAGGATATTCGTCGCGCATGTAAATATAGGCACGCTCTGCCTCCACGGCCCAAGCCGCGATCAACATGCCCTCTAGGAAAAGATGCGGCGTGCGCTCTAAATAATAGCGATCTTTGAATGTGCCAGGCTCGCCCTCGTCGCCGTTCACGGCAAGATAGCGGGTGCCCTCATTGGCGCGGACAAAGCCCCACTTGGTACCAGATGGGAAGCCAGCGCCACCAAGACCGCGCAAACCGCTTTCCTTGATCTTGGCTTGCACGTCTTCCCAATTGCCGTCCTTGCGCAGCGCCTTCAGTTCGGCGTAACCACCAGCGGCAACATAGGCGTCAAAACCTTCGTAGTCGGGGATTACTGCGTGGGTATGGCCACCCGCAATTGCGGCCTCGACCTTTTCAACAGTGGCGTGGTCGATATGGGCGTGGCCGATTTCCAATACGGGCGCTGTATCACAACGACCCATGCAAGGGGCACGCAACACGCGCACTTCATTCGCATCAAGACCATCCTCGAGTGCCTTTTTGAGCGCCTGCGCACCAGCCATCTCGCACGAAAGGCTATCACAAACACGAATCGTCAGCGCGGGCGGCTTTGGCTCGCCCTCTTTGACCACATCAAAGTGGGCGTAGAAGGTCGCGACCTCATAGACCTCAGCCTGACCAACACGCAGCAGTTCGGCCAAAGACCGCAAATGGGTCGCAGAAAGGCATCCGAATTTGTCTTGGATCAAGTGCAAATACTCAATGAGCATATCACGCGCATAAGGGCCATCACCCAAAAGCGCGACAACCTCGCCGTGGGCTGTATCGTCTAACTGCCGACCCTTTGTGGTATGGCGGCCTTTACCCTTACCAGATTTCCAAACGCCCTTACGATCATCGAGTGCCATTCTGCGGGTATCCTTTGCATATGTCTTGAGCATAGGTTTATCGGGCGCAAAGCTATCGCAACAGCGCAAATACGACATTCACCGTGTCAGTTGCGTTCTTGGGCGGGGCACAGGACATGCGAAAGTTTCGTATACACCCCAAAGCGCGCCGAATTTTTACGCCTGTCTGCGACTGCGGAATTTCTTTTCAAAGGCAGCCCCGATGAAAACGAGGACCAAAAGCGCAGCCGTAGCACCCAAGAAAGTCGCAGCACCTAGGAACACTTCAGATGTGCCATGTTCCCCGCGCAGCATTGGCCAAAGCGTCACAGTAAATAGCGCCCCCACCCCAAGCGTTGCCCCAAATACGACAATGCCGACGTTTCCACTGCGCTTTGGACGGGTCAGCATGCGACGCGCCGATGCGACTTGCTGGCCCACGTCGGCCTGCATCGCCAAAAGGGCTGGCACAATCAGAAGAACCAGAACCATGCCAAAACCCAAACCATAGACCAACGTGATCACTGTCGGTTTCAGGAACTGCGCTTGGCTGGACCCTTCATACAAAAGCGGCGCAAGCCCAAGGACAGTCGTCATTGTCGTCAGCATGACGGGGCGCAAACGGTCCGCTGTCCCATCTATAATAGCTGGAATAAGTCCGCGTTCTTGGGCGTATTCATCAATGGTCGAAACAAGCACGATGGAATCGTTGATGATAATACCAACCATACCAATCAGCCCGACGACCGTGAATATACTCAGCGGCACATCCCATAGGTAATGCCCGTAGATCGTTCCGACGAGACCAAAGGGGATAATGGCCATCACGACAAGAGGCCGAGTCCAGCTGGAAAAAATCCAAGCTAGCGTTAGGAAGATGCCCGTGAGGCAGAGAATCAATCCGTCACGCGCGTCATTGAGGAACTGATCTGACTGTTCCGACAACCCAGACAGTCTGGTCTCGACGCCAAACTCCGATTCCAAAGTGGGCAGAATATCCGCCTCGACTAGTGTCATGATTTCCGCGGCCCGCGCGGGATCATCCTCTGACAAATCGCCTGTTACCGAGATCAGTTGCACACCGTTTTCGCGACGGATGGTGGAGAATCCCGTGCGTTGGGTCACGCCCACGATGTCCGCCAAGGGCACATAGATGCCGCTCGTCGCCCGCATCTGCGAGCGTTCAAGAAAATCGGCCGTAAGCTCACCTGCCGGAAGCTCAACCCTGATAGTTCCAGAACGCGGACCATCAGGATAGGTCGCGGCCTCAATCCCACCCAAGCGATCCCGCAGTGTCCGTCCCAAAGCGTCAATGGTGAAGCCAAGGTTTTGACCCTGCGGCGTGAGTTGAAGAATGATTTCCTCTTTGTCATATGCCAAATTGTCCTCAAGCGCGGAGACTTCGCCAAATTGCGCGAGGCTCGTCTTCAGGCTTTCGGCTGCGGCCTTCAGGGTCTCGGAGCTCGCGCCATAAATCTGGATGTCGAGGGCTTCACCACCTGGCCCGCCGCGCCAACTTCTAAAGCTGACTGTTTCGGCAAGGGGGTGGTTCACAACCTTGTCTTGAAGTTCGGCGACAAAAGCGTTGCTTGAATAACTGCGCAAATCCGCATCAATCAATTCAATGGAAATTGCGCCAAGCTGAAAGCTGTCTTTCGCTTCGGTTCCGGCAATGCCGCGACCAGAATTGCCTCCGATTTCGGCCATGACAAAGGCAAGCGGGTTCGCTCCATATTTTTCCTCATATTCCGCCGCAAGATCGTTTGTCGCCCTTTGCATTTCCCGCATCATCGCAAGGGTGTCTTCGCGCGTGGCGCCATCGGTCATCACAAAATTGGCGCTGATCGATCCCTGCTCGGGAGAGTTAAAAAACCGCCATGTCACATCGCCATTAATAAAGAGAACGACTTGACTGGCAAGGACGACAACAGCCCCCGCAAAGACAGGATAACGCGCCCAAATGACGGCCGCGATGAAAGGGCGGAACAATTGTTCGCGCACCCAATCAAAGCCTTTGTTCACAAATCGGCTAGGCGCGTCATACCAATGGTCTTTCATCGAATGCGCAATCGAATGGGACATATGGTTTGGCAAAATCAGGAAGCACTCGACCAAGCTGGCGGTCAAAACCACGATGACGGTAAAGGGGATATCCGCAATCAGGTCGCCAAATCGCCCCCCGATAGCAACAAGCCCAAAGAACGCGATAATCGTCGTAAGCGTCGCCGAAAAGACGGGAGAAAACATGCGCCGCGCGGCATTTTCCGCGGCCGTGACAGGGTCCTCGCCCAGCTTACGGGCCCGAAAATCGGCATGTTCACCAACAACAATCGCGTCATCAACAACGATGCCAAGCGTCAGAATGAGCGCGAAGAGGGATATCATATTGATCGTCAGGCCAGCCAAAAACATCAGCGCCATCGCCGCCAGCATCGAAACAGGGATTCCCGCAGCGACCCAAATAGCGGTTCGCGCATTCAAGAAGAGAAAAAGAAGTATGACGACCAGCCCCAGTCCCATAAGCCCGTTCTCTAGCAAGATATTCAGCCGGCCCGTAATTAGTTCGGCGCGGGTCCGGATCAGGTCGACTTTCACACCTTCTGGCAGACCCAACTCATAGGTGTCTGCGACGGCCTGAACCTTGTTTTGCATATCAATCGCATCGCCGCGATCCGATCGGTCAACGCGGATTGAGAGCGCAGAATTGCCCCCAACGAAATACGCGCGGTCGCGGTCAATGCTACCTTGGGTCACATGCGCAACATCGCCGATCCGAAGAACAGAGTTGTCGGCATTGGTTCGCAAAACGATTCCCGAAATCTCTGTAACTGTCCGCTTTGCGGCACCTGTTCTGACGCGCGACGTGCCTGATACATCGCCTGCGGGACTTGCATCGGCCTCATTTGCAATCGCGTCAGCGATTTGCGCCAGCGTTACATCGTGTTCAATCAAGGACAGCGACGGGACTTCGACAATCGTTTCGGCAGAGGCGATTCCTTGCACTGTCGTTTGCGTCACGCCAGCTGCGAATAACCTTATCACCAGCTCATCGGCAAAACGGGCCAATTGATCGGCGCCGACGGGGCCAGTGATCACCACATCCGTGACGCGGTCCGACCACTGCCCACGCGATACCGATGGTGTTTCGGCGGCCTCGGGTAGGTTGCTGATCCCATCGACGGCCTTTTGCACATCGTCCGTTGCGCGGGCCATGTCCCAATTCGGCTCGAACTCCAACCTTATGCTCGCCCGACCTTCGGTCGCAGTGGCGGCAGAGTCGATAACCCCTTGGACGCTGAGCAATGAAGGCTCAATTACTTGCACAATGGCGCGGTCAACGTCTTCGGCGCCTGCCCCGCTCCAGGTCACAGACACGCTCACTGTATCCACAATCACATCAGGGAAAAACTGGGCGCGCATCCGTGGAAACGCAGCGATACCAGCCACCAGCATAACCACCAACAACAGGTTCGCTGCCGTCTTATGGCGGGTGAAATATGATATGATGCCGCCAGAACCTGAGAGCTGCCTCATAGCTTATCCTCCCATCCGGCTTTCCAGCCGTGCGAGCGTTTCTGCCGAAATCTCGCCCGCTTGGATTTGGGTCACGATCCGCGCTTTTGCCTCTTGAGGCATCCGTGTATTGCCTTCGATAAACGACAAGAGTTTCGCTTGCTGTTCGGGCGTGAGGACCACCGTTTCTGGCTCGGCCGCGACCACCTCGCCATCAACAGAGCGCCTGATCGGATTGACCTTGATCCCCGCCCCCAAGATCGGAGACCGCTCTGCGACGACGTCAGCCCCATTCAGGCCACGTGCGCGAATAATGACGTCATCACCTTGACGGCGCAGGACCTCCACATCGGCCACCGACAGGCGATCATCCTCGCCAATGACAAGCACAGTATTGTCTGCCGCGACGGCGGTAGCTGGCAACAAGACAACCCTATCCAATGGAGGCTCCGTTATGCTGAGCGTCACGAAATCGCCTGGACGAAAACCGCGCGGTTCTGCCATCGTCGCAAAGATAAGACGACCAGTTTGACCCTCAGCCACAGACGCGCTTTCGCGGCTTAATGTGGCCGTTGAAACCAAGTCGACGCCAAGCACATCAAGCCGAACGCTGGCATCGGCATTGATCAGGTTTCCGTCGGCATCGAGCAACCGCGTGTATTGCGCCGTCGAGACACGAAACGCGACCTCAAGCTGCGATGTATCGATCAAGGTTGCGATCAGTTGGTTGGCCGTGACACGCCCACCGACAACAGCAGCCACATCGGCCAAGCTGCCGTCGAAGCCTGCAACTATGGTCGTGTCATCAAGGGCACGTTGCGCTTCGCTCAAATCGATCTCAGCGCGAAATTTTTGCGTCGTCGCTTGATCAATGCGAGCCTGCGCTTGGGCCACTGATTGGCGGCGTGACAGCACTGCTTGATCCGCAGCGGAGGCCGCGAGTTCCGCGATCTCAACTGCCGAAGCCGTGCCAAAACCGCGCTTTTGTAGGTCTTGCTGCCGCGTCAGAGCGGCTTTTCGAATGCGCGCTTGCTCGGAGGCCGCCGCGCTTTCATCTTGTGCCAAAATCAATGCTCGATGGGCGTCGCGCAGCTCGGCCTCGGTATCCTGCAAATTCGCTTGAATGCGGTCGTAAGCGGACTGGGCATCAGTTGGGTCAATCCGGACAAGGACCTCTCCTTCGCGAACAATTCCGCCGTCTTGAAAACGCGTCGATACTTCGATGATCCGCCCATTAGTTGACGGGCGCAGATCAAGCGTTTTGGCCGCTTGAACCTCGCCATATACCGTCAGTTCTGGCGTGATGGCTGTCGGTTCGATTTTGATCGCGTTGACAAATAGAACCCGTTCTTGTTGCGGCCGTGTGCGTGGCTCTTGTGACATCTTGGCTTGGATCGCGTCATAGACCATCGTGCCCGCCACCCCAAAAAGTGCGAGTGTCGTGGCCAATAGGAAAAGCCCCGTCAGGCTGCGGCGCAAAAATCGCATTTATCTCTCCTTGGTGGTGGCGCTTGGACACGTTCTACGTCTTATACGGACGGGCAGCGCATTTTCGTCAAATAAATATGGTATTCGGGGCAAAAAAGTTCGCTCACCGTTCAGCGGAAAGCCTCACAACCTGCGCGACGTGATGGAGTTGCTCTGCCAGCGGATTACTTTTCCGCCAAATCATGCCGATACGGCGCGATGGTGCGCGCCCTTCAAACTCAACGACATCGACCTTGGCGGCGCGGGTTTCGACGGCGATCGCCATCTGAGGCAATAGCGTAACACCCATCCCGGCGCCGACCATTTGAACGAGGGTCGAGAGTGAGGAGCCATCGAGCCCCTCCCACGCACGCGAGGTTCTGACCGTGCAATAAGCCAGCGCCTGATCCCGAAAACAATGCCCCTCCTCGAGCAGTAATAACCGCATATCGCGCAGCATGTCTGCGTTCGGCACTGGTTTTTGCGCGTCTGTAACGGGGCGAATCAGGACAAATTTTTCCTCAAATAAATCCACTTCCGTAAAAGCCGCCTCATTCACGGGCAGCGCCACAACGGCGGCATCTATCCTGCCGTCAGATAACTCTTGGATAAGTCGAGGCGTCAGTGTTTCGCGGATATTGAGCTCGATTTCTCGGTGACTCCTTTGCATGTTCGCAATGAATTTCGGGAGCAGATACGGCGCAATCGTCGGAATAAATCCCAACCGCAACTGTCCCGTGAGTTGACTTTGCGATGCGCGGGCCAGATCGCTGAGGTCATCAGAAGCGCGTAGAATTTCACGTGCGCGAGTTTCAAACACCCTTCCGAACTGCGTGAGCCGCACTTGCCGCGCGCTACGCTCGAATAGCGCTATACCGATAATTTCTTCGAGTTCTTTGATCTGCATCGAAAGCGCTGGTTGCGAAATTGAACAGGTATCGGCAGCCATCCCAAAATGGAGATGCTGCGCCAGCGCCTCAAAATAACGCAATTGCTTCAACGTGAATTCCGCCATAATCACAACTTATCACAGATATCAGAAAATCCAACTTAAACTAATCGTCCAAGCTTGCTATCATTCTTGCAAATCAACCAACATTGGAGCAAAAAATGGACGGATCTGACGTAAATAAGTGCCCTGTCATGGGTCATAGCGGCACCGCAAAAGGCACAAATGCCAACCAACATTGGTGGCCGAATCAACTGAACCTCAAGATGCTTCACCAGAACACGCCGCAGGGCGATCCGATGGGCGAAGGTTTTGACTACGCAGCCGAGTTTAAAACACTTGATCTGGATGCCGTTGTCGCCGATTTGCACGCGCTTATGACGGATAGCCAAGACTGGTGGCCTGCCGATTATGGTCACTACGGTCCGTTCTTTATTCGCATGGCGTGGCACTCTGCGGGCACATACCGTGTCGGTGACGGTCGCGGTGGCGCGACATCAGGCAGCCAGCGTTTTGCACCTCTCAACAGCTGGCCTGACAACGTCAACCTCGACAAGGCCCGCCGCCTGCTTTGGCCAATCAAAGCGAAGTATGGTCGTAAGCTGTCTTGGGCTGACTTGATGATCCTGACAGGGAACGTCGCACTCGAATCCATGGGCTTTAAGACCCACGGTTTTGCAGGTGGTCGCGTTGATATTTGGGAACCAGAAGAAGACATCTACTGGGGTCCAGAAACGGATTGGTTGGCCGATGAGCGCTATGAAGGCGCACGCGAGCTGATCGGTGAATTGGGCGCCGTGCAAATGGGCCTGATCTACGTGAACCCAGAGGGGCCAAACGGTAACCCTGACCCCAAGCTCTCCGCGCACGATATCCGCGACACGTTCCGCCGCATGGCGATGAACGATGAGGAAACTGTGGCGTTGGTTGCTGGTGGTCACACATTCGGCAAGGCGCACGGTGCAGGTGATCCCGACAAATTCGTGAGCGCCGAACCAGAAGGCGCGGCTGCCGAGGAGCAAGGCCTAGGTTGGCGCAACTCTATGGGTTCCGGCGTTGGCGTTGATACGATTTCTTCGGGCATCGAGGGCGCTTGGACCAAGACTCCAATCGCATGGGACAACAGCTATTTCGACACCCTCTTCGGTTTCGAATGGGAATTGACCAAAAGCCCAGCAGGCGCTCAGCAGTGGACAGCCGTCGGCGGCGAAGGCACCGTGCCGGACGCACATGATGCATCGCGCGCACATGCACCGATGATGACAACTGCTGACCTCGCATTGCGCGAAGATCCAGCCTACGCGAAAATCTCTAAGCGCTTCCACGAGAACCCAGCAGAGTTTGCAGCAGCCTTTGCAAAAGCTTGGCACAAGCTGACACACCGCGACATGGGGCCGTTTGAATTGGGCCTTGGTAAGCTGGCACCGACACAGCCAGAGTTGTGGCAAGACCCTGTGCCAGCACCAACAGCGGCACCTTTGTCAGATGGCGATATTGCCACGCTGAAGACGAAATTGCTGGCCGCTTTGCCGGTTGCGACTTTGGTCAAAACCGCTTGGGCCTCTGCGTCCACGTACCGTAATTCCGACAAACGTGGTGGTGCCAATGGCGCACGTATCCGCCTTGCGCCTGCAAAAGATTGGGCGGCGAACAACCCAAGCGAACTTGCAGCGTCCCTGAAGGCAATTGAGGGCGTTCAAGCCGGATTTGGTGCGGATAAAGTGTCGATTGCCGACCTGATCGTTCTGGGTGGCGTTGCTGCGGTTGAGCAAGCGGCCAAGAATGCGGGTCATGCCGTTTCCGTGCCTTTCTCAGGCGGTCGCACGGATGCGACCCAAGAGCAAACGGATGTGGAATCCTATGCTTGGCTAGAGCCAAAGTCAGACGGTTTCCGCAACTATCACAACACAGCAGAGCGTCGCACGCCCGCGGAAATGCTGGTCGATAAGGCGCAGCTTCTCACGCTGACAGGGCCAGAAATGACCGTTCTGGTTGGTGGTATGCGCGCGCTTGGTGCGAATACAGACGGGTCCGATCTTGGGGTGTTCACTACCAAAAAGGACACGCTCTCCAACGACTACTTCGTCAACTTGCTCGACATGGGCACCGCTTGGACTGCGACCTCTAAGAATAGCTATGAGGGCAAAGATCGCAAAAGTGGCGCGGTGAAATGGAAGGGGACTTCCGTCGATCTCGTGTTCGGTTCCAACTCGATCTTGCGGGCACTTGCCGAGGTCTACGGCTCTGCCGATGCTTCTGAAAAGTTCGTGAAAGATTTTGTGGCTGCTTGGACAAAAGTCATGAACCTCGATCGTTTCGACCTCGTCTAACGACACCTTAGGTATTGGCGGCCCAGCGTCGCCAATACCACCCAAATTTGGCTAAAATTCGCGTCGATTTCGATCTAGAGAAATCCGCTAAACCCGCCAGATTGATAGCAAAATTCATCCTTTGTGAACTGGACACAGGCAGTGTCAAAGACCTTGGCGTGGTGCCTCAAATCGCCATGCAGAACGGGTTGAAACGGTCAAAAGGACTCCATTAATGCATTCGACACCTACCGCAACTGATGGGTCAACTGGCCAGAAATTCTCACTCCAACATCTCGCCATTAAGGTTGCCATCCCGCTCGGGATCATGTCTGTCGCCCTTTATGGTCTGTCCCATTTCACGACGGGGGTCAGTGCCGCAGAAATCAGGGATGATGCACTTAGCTATGACGCCACGACACTCGCGTTGTCCCTTCTTGCCATGCTGGTAAGCTATGCGCTTTTGGGTCTCTATGACGCGCTGATCATGCCGACGGTCTCCTCCGTCAAAGTCCCGTTTAAGCTCATGGTCGCAACTGGAGCCAGCAGTATGGCGATCTCTAATCTGTTCGGCTTTTCATGGCTCACGGGGGGCGCATTACGCTTCAAGGTTTATACTGCCCGCGGCGTCAGCATTTGCGCAATCGCAAAGCTGATGGCAACGGCATGGGCCGCATTTTTCGCGGGCCTTTGGGTAATCATCGGCATCGTCATGGTCATCAATCCCAGCGGATTTGTGCATATGCTGCCGATGCCAAGCAACTTTGTCATGCTGACAGGTGCAGCAATGCTGACACTCATGTTTGGCTACTTCAAATGGACATGGCAAAATGACAGGATGATCCACGTTGGCCCGCTGGCGTTCAGCCTGCCAGAGGGAAAACTTGGGGTCAATTTGACAGTCGTCACGGTCCTCGATTTGGCTGCGACAGCATTGACGCTCTACGTCCTGCTACCACCCGATCTGACACAGGATTTCATCTACTTTATCGGCCTGTTTGTCGTGGCACTTGGCCTTGGCGTGCTTAGCCATTCTCCTGGCGGCTTGGGTGTATTTGACGCAACGATTATCGCGGGCCTAGGTGCAATGGGGCGGTCTGACGTCATGGTCGCGATTGCGCTTTACCGTGTAGTTTACACAATAATCCCTGCTACTTTGTCGCTCATCAGCGTTGTTTTCATTTGGCTCTATGCGCATCGCGCGCGGATGCAACTTGCCATTCTCAAAATCCACAAATCCTGCGCAGAGACCATTCCGATTGCGGCGGCTGGCTTGGCCATGTTCTCTGGTGCAGTCCTACTGCTCTCGGGGAGTTTTCCATCGGACCCGTCACGCCTCCGCCTTATGCGACAGGCCCTGCCATTAGAATTGGTAGAGGCATCCCACTTGTTGGGCAGCGTTAGCGGTGTGCTGTTGATGATCGTCGCACACGGCCTTTACCGACGCATGTTCCGCGCTTGGCTGGTCGCGATGGTGCTCTTTGCCGTGGGGCTTCTGGTGTCGATTTTGAAAGGATTCGACTG
>Ga0102866_1000050_pt1 | contig 42509 bp, 33 predicted proteins | sample Colrivmeta1546A3_FD_78441 | JGI IMG/M metagenome (GOLD analysis project Ga0102866, IMG submission 78441) | Estuarine microbial communities from the Columbia River estuary - metaG 1546A-3 | ecosystem: Environmental > Aquatic > Marine > Intertidal zone > Estuary | place: USA: Columbia River... | reverse complement strand
GTAAAAACCAGCTAATCATCTCGTAGCTCGTCGTGCGGATTAACGATATTGATCACGATATTCGAGTCCACTTGTTCATCTGGCGCTGAAGTTCTCATCTTAGGATGAACGTAGGCCGCGATTGTTTTGTGGCAGTCGATTCGAACACTCAAATCATTTGACTGATCTAATGCGATTTCTGCTAATGCTATCAGCGGGTCGTAATCTGGGTAATTGGACGCCAGTCTTTCGCGCAGTGCGGTACGGTTCTTGTTGGGTGTTCCGACCTGACGGCCACCTGTCTTAAATCCGTGAGCCATCCAGATGCCTCCAAAATAGATAGCCTAATTATAACATCTATGTGTCGTTGTTATAGCCGTATGCTACGGAGAGGTAGGGATACCCCTGCAGTCAATGTTTACTACAACATTAACTCCAGGGATCTTTACTTGCATTTGTTGTCCCACATAAACAGTGCTATTTCCAGCCTGACTGTTTGACCGCGTGATTCAACCTGGGCCTCAGCGACTAACTAACCTTTGCCAGCGCGCGCTTTAGATTCTGGATTCTTTTCTTCAGTTTCTGCACACGCTTGCCTTTTTTGCCTTGGCTGACCAAAAAATCCTTTTCGGCCTACGCCTTTTCAAGCTCAGCCGACAACCACGCTGGGTTCTTCCAGTTACCTGTACCATCACTAGAGTCATCATCTGCATCATCTGCATCATCTGCATCATCTGCGTCATCTGCGTCATCTGCGTCATCTACGTCTTCTGCATCATCTGCCGATTCACAACCCGCATCTATGCCGATCATGCAGCCTGTGGGTCCTATAAGACCACCCAGCAAGTCGCCTGTGCCATCACCCAGCTCTGCAAAATCAATTAAAAAGTAACGGGTTTGAAAACCCGCTGCCATAGAAGCACCAACTTTTGCACTTTCCCCTGATTCGATGCCCGCACTTATCGATATCGCAGGAATATAGTTTTCCCAGTATTGGAAAGTTTTATGCCACTCTACTGCTTCGCCCGAGCCATCAGCACCCATCGGAATGTACCAATCCAAACCGAGCGTTGATTGCGCATTTAAAGCAGCTGAAAGTCCGAAATTAAACCCAGTATAGGCCCTCCCCCAAACCTTATAATCCAAAAGATTTTCATCATAGAGTGCCTTAGGCACGTACGTCCATGGCGCAAATTGGAGCCCTACGCTGGCCGCCCCAGTGGCACCCCCTGGGGCATTAATGGCCGCAAATACAGAAAGCGCCGCTACGTGTTGGGTGCTTCCTTCTTCCGCATTCAGGTTTAACGAAAAACCCACGCATCCTTCACCTCCAACAAGTTTAGCTGAAGCAGAGCCGCAAACGAGGCTAGCTATTGAGGAATTGTCTGGTCGCAGCCCCAAATCATCAAGCATATTTTTCAAACCCATCCTATTCCACGCTTCGAGGGTTTTCTTGGCCAGTTTTTTCGCGTCTTCCCCAGAGGGAATCGGTGAAATTATCTGATTAATATCGAGCAACAGATCTTGGACACCACTTGATGGATCGGTCATAGTATTAGCATAAGAAGTGAGTGCACTTGCCACCTGCTCAGCTTGACCTGTCATCTGATTCAGGCTGGTCTCGACCTCATCGAGGGTGTTAAAACCCTGTTCCCTCAAAGATGTCAGTGCTATTTTTTTCCAAGGCTGAAACTCTAACGCGGCATTATATGGCGATGCGCAAGCTGGCCCTACACAGATAAAGTTTTCATCATTTAGGTCTTTTTTTGGTTCACCAAAGCACAGGTCATTATCTAGGGGCGAGCCGTTGGCACACCGAGCACAGGCCCCAAATTCACCGAGTGCACAGGTATAACTTGGATCCACCGGTGCAACGCAAACTTTGGCTAAACCTGCGTCGATCGTAGCGTTCCAACCCGAAGGACAGTCAATTTCCTCTGTACAGGTATTACCAGAGCATGTCACACCAGCGCCGTAGTCCTTGAAACATTGGCCCGCTTCCACTATGCCGCCATTACATCGCTTATCGTTCCACGGCTCAATGTAAGCTTTACCCTCTGAACCGTCCGCATTACGCCTGGGCTTCATGTCAGTTAGATCTATACCTTCTTTAATACACTGCTGACCAGTCGGGTCGGGGTATCTCTTGCTATAGTCTTTACAATTTTTATTGTCGTAACACTTATTATTAAGCAGCCAGTTGGGATAACCGTCAGGACACCTGCCTGGAATTACATTATCAATCCAATTTATCGTCGCTCGCGGGAAATTAATCGTTTTAGCCGTTACTGCCGGCGTGAAAAACTCAATGTCCGTCTCAGTCCGCCCATAGGTAGGCTCGGCAACTATGTTTTCGGGTAGCCTTTCGTGTAGTGACGTGCCAGCGTCACCAGCTGCTTGCCGTACCTGTGAAGTGTCGGGAAAACCAGAATAAATACCCGCTAATGCCGGCATAGTGAATAAACTTAAAACAATCAGCAATACATTGAATATTTTCATTTTTCACCTCTTTTTTTTTACCGTTTTTATTATTGGCAAAACACATAAATTTCAATCGGCTTCGAGGTGACTGTCCAGATGCGTTTCGAGTTTAACTCGCGTTACTTCAAAATTCGAATCTGTTAATCCACAAGCGCCTATAGGATGCTTTGAACTTAGATGGCGCCAATACTAAAGTCGGGATCATCGGACTAATTCGAAAGATATTATATGAAAAAAAAATACTATTCAATAGTGAAAACGTGAGTCAAGGTACGCTCGGGTGTAATCCCCCCATTCACCGAAACAATTGTTTGTAGAACTTAGGCTACTTTCAACAGCTGTCGTGGGGGTATTCCTCCGATAGCAGAGTTAGGCCGCTCGTTATTGTATTTCCAAAGCCAGTCAGTGGCCAAGTGTTGAGCATGCTCGATCGACTCGAACAGATGCATATCTAACCACTCATGCCGTACCGTGCGATTAAATCGTTCGATATAAGCATTCTGCGTCGGCTTGCCGGGCTGAATATACATCAGGGTAATTTGATGCTCATTTGCCCAATTAACCAGGCTTTGTGATACGTATTCAGGACCGTTGTCGCACCGAATAGCGGCCGGTTTGCCTCGCCATTCGATGATGCGTTCTAATGCCTTTATCACTCGAGCACTGGGTAGTGACTGATCGACCTCGATACCCAAGCCTTCACGGTTATAGTCATCCAAAACGTTGAAGGTTCGGAGGGTCCTGCCGTCAGTTAGCGAGTCGCTCATAAAGTCGATTGACCACACCTGATTGGGCGCTAGGGGCACCGACAAAGCATCGGGTTTGTCACGCTTAATGCGCCGCCGTGGTTTTATTCGCAGATTCAGCTCTAGCTCACGATAGATGCGATAAATCCGCTTGTGGTTCCAACCAAAGCCCTTCACGTTACGCAGATACAGGTAGCACAAGCCGAACCCCCAGCGTTTGTTCGCTGTGGTCAGCCGCAGCAACCAGTCAGCTACCTGTTGGTTTGCCGCTGAAAGCCTGGGCTTATAATAGTAAGTCGCTACGCTGATATCTAAGCAATGACACACAAAACGAACACTGACGCCGTATCGTTGTCTCGCTGTAATCGCCATCTCTCGACGTTGAGATGGCGTTATAACTTTCCCTCAAGGGCTTCCTGACGAATCTCGGCTTTCAGTCGCTCTTCGGCGTACATCTTCTTGAGGCGACGATTCTCGTCTTCCAATTCTTTGAGACGCTTCATCATCGAGGCATCCATACCGCCAAATTTGGCGCGCCACTTGTAAAACATCGCCGTGCTCATGCCGTGTTCACGACACAGATCGGGCACTGATACGCCACTCTCGTTTAATTTCAGGATCGTCATTATCTGACTATCGCTATATCTGGATTTACGCATAGAAAACTCCTTTGCTTGATTTTAGAAGAATTTTCTACAAATAACCGTTTCGGATTTGTGGGGGGATTACATATGTCTCCTATGACCTCTATAAGTTGCTTAAAAGAGGCTTCATTCTGTGCGGCTGTTCGCACCCCCCAGTTCTCAAGAACTTGTTCCCGCTTATATAGAGAGAAACCTTGAGACAACAAGAGTGATGACTCATCTGATTGCACTAACTTGAGAGCATTACCTCTTAGCCGCTTACTGCTGCCACCCATCTCAAAGACTTGTTGTCTTAATGTCTGCACACAAGTCTTTGGGTTGGCAAAGACAGGGGCTAATTGGTTGACCTTTTGGAAGGCTTCCATCGGGTCTTTAGTGGCTAATGACTGTCGAATGAACTGGTTATTCCAACGAAGATTTAGGTAGTAAACGCCACCTCTAACAATAGTATAAGGAACTGATCGCTTTCTCATTGTGTGACACCTTGTGTGACAAAATGTATCAAATCGAAAGCTAAAAGAAGAAAAACCCCTGTAAAAACAGGGGGTTACCTAGGATTGGTGGAGGCGGCGGGAACTGTACTTAGACTGTAAGCTATTGATTAGTAATGGTTTATTGAGTTTTAAAATCCGCTTTTGTTACATCCTTTGTTACTTAAACACCACATTATTCCAGCCACAGATGGTCTCTCGATATAAATAAACTCGGCTACTAATCTAAAATCGCACAGACCTCAGCCAGATGCGCAACCGGTTTTAACTTTCTTGGAAAACCCCCTGTTATAGGGGTGATTTATAATAAGTTTGTAAATCGTAGCCCTATAAAATAAACGGGTTATAGGAATCAGTCTCTATCACGACCACAAAACACCCCACCATGAGTCTCCATCAGTTTGCGTCTCAGTCCCTTCACAACAGTTCACATGAAGGTTTTGTCACCGCTATTCTTGGCATGATTCAAGTAGTTATCGATCAGTTCACTAGAACAACCAATAATCACTTATACGAATAAATCAATATTAAAAAATCAATTTAATGAATGACATAATTAAAGGTAACCTTTTCGGTGGGACTCTATGAGTCACTTATTTGATATCTTTTCAAAAAATAACAGGATTTTTCGCTATGTCAGAAGTTAAAAATTACTTTATCTTAACTGCTACATGCAGGGCCAGAACGGGTGTAACTGCAGCTGTCACAAGCTTTCTCGCTGATCGGGGCTGCTACATCAGCACACTGGAACAGTTTGATGATGAATTTACCGATAAGTTTTTTTTGCGTTCCGTTTTTCGGCTTGAACATGAAACACAGTCAATCGATATTGTATTGGCGGATTTCACTAACGTTGCCGAAAAATTTTCCATGGATTGGAAAATATATGATCCACGCACTCCAGTCAAAACAATTATAATGGTATCAAAGTATGATCATTGTCTTGACGATATTCTTTACCGTAAAAACAAAGGCGAGTTCAATATGGAGGTTGTCGCCATTGTGTCGAATCATGAAGACCTGAAACAAATAGCTCTTAACAACCACATTCCATTTGTGCACTTGCCAATAAAATCGGACACTAAGTCGGCGCAGGAGCAGGAATTGAAAAATATTATCACTGAAGCTGGGGCCGAACTGGTGGTTCTTGCCCGCTACATGCAAATCCTCTCCAACGACTTAGTAATGTTTCTCTCTGGACGCTGCATTAATATCCACCACTCGTTTTTACCCGGCTTTAAGGGCGCAAAACCTTATCATCAAGCCTTTGATAGAGGTGTAAAGGTTATTGGCGCCACAGCGCACTTTGTCACTGCAGACTTAGATGAAGGACCGATTATTGAGCAAATATTGACTCGAGTTGACCATAATCATCGCCCGGAGCAATTGATCAGAATAGGGCGTGACAACGAGTCAATGGCACTTGCCAAGGCCATTACTTACTTTATAGAGCGGCGAGTGTTTCTGGACGGTAAAAAAACCATAGTATTTCATGCAGGTTAAAAGCGCTGGAGACTTTTGAATACTAAAGATTGTATCAATACAGCTTCAGCTCATAACAGAGGTGAATTTATTGGATATGAATTATAAATGCTTAAAATTTCTCAAGCTATGTCAGTATCATTGTGCTTGGAACTTCTAAAAGTAGGGTAGCCCCCTCATTAAAAAGAAATTTGACTATGAACGCCTCAAAATTCATTCGTATTATTTTGATCCCCGCGGCGGTTTTTCAGTCTGTAATATTTGGCGGTGCCTATGGAACAGGGCGTGAGACGGCAGAGTATATAAGCTCCAACGGGCCGATTGGCGGAATGCTTTCACTGGCCCTGATCGCCCTGGGGTTTGGCGTCATACTGTCGCTCAGTTTTGAATTGGCGCGGACAGCAAAAGTATATGAATACCGCGGTTTTTTAAAACTATTGATTGGCCGCGCATGGGTTCTTTTTGAAATTCTGTTTATCATCGGCCTGCTGATCTGCCTTGCAGTTAACGGTTCAGCGGCCGGTAGTATTCTGTCTGATCGCTACGGCATTCCTTCAATTTTAGGCATTGTGTTGCTATTTAGCGCAGTGATCATTCTCAATTATTTTGGTCGCAATATTTTAGAAAAATCCATGGCTATCTGCATGCTTGCCTTGCTCACTGTACTGTTGATTTTTTGCGTGCTCACAGTCAGTCAATCCTATGATGCCATCGCTGCGGCATTTACCTCGGAGCAGCCGTCTTACGGCAGCTGGCTCAAGAAAGGGTCGCAGTTCACACTCTACACCGTGTCGGTGATCCCAGTTTTGCTATACTGCTCAAGGGATATTAGCTCCCGCCGAGAAGCCATTATCAGCGGCTTTACTGCAGGTGTGCTGGGCGTAGTCCCAGCGTTGGTATTCCACGTTACCTTTATGGCTAGCTATCCTGCGATTCTGGATGAACCACTGCCAACCTATTGGATGATTGGTCAGCTTGCCAGCCCTTGGTTGATGGTGACCTATCTAGTTATTTTGTTTGCGATGATTATTCAGACTGTTGCTGGCCTGTTACAAGGCGTCAATGAACGTCTGGACTCTTGGCATTTCGAACTCCGCGGCCGCCCCTGCGGTTCAGCCATGCATGCGAGCGTGGCAACGGCAACACTATTAGTCGGCCTGCTCTTGGCCAACTTTGGCATCACCGCCCTGGTCGCAAAGGGTTACGGCAATATTGCCTGGGGTCATTTAATAGTCTACGTTATTCCTCTATTTACCATTGGCCTTTATAAAATCCTTAAAGCAGGTCGCAGTTAAATCTTTTATTTCACCTCAAAACCCCTAAGGACATGGGGTTTTGCACCTCTAGATCGCCAAAAACATCACCTTGATGAATGGATCATTTGGGAAAAAAAAATTTATCTAATTCCCACTCCCGCGGTAACTTAAATGAGTTAAGTATTAACCAACTTATGTAGAGGTTTAGCCATATAAGGAAGCTAATACTTATTTAAGCTCATAATAAAAAGACCGGCGGTTAACGCCAAAAACATCAGCGGCTAAAAAACTTCCGATAATAAGGGGAAAACTATGCAATCTATAGTCCACAAAAAAATAATAAATTTACCTGTAATGTTACTGTCAGCGAGCATCGCCGCGACAATTCCCACTGCAGCATTTGCCGCGACCACGACGCAACTTGAAGAAGTCGTTGTCACATCGCAAAAACGTGAGCAGTCAGCACAGGATACGCCGATCAGTGTCACTGTTTTATCCGGTGACGCGATCCAATACCTGGGCATTGAAAGCAGCAACGACATTGCAGACTACACGCCAGGATTAAAAATATCTCCCGTGTTTGGTGTTGGTAATATTCCCAATATATCAATTCGTGGCGTTGGCCTGAATGACTTTAAGGACTATCACGAGAGTCCGTCAGCAGTTTATGTTGATGAAGTTTACAAAGCCGCTTTGGCCAGTCTGGATTTTCAATTGTTTGACGTTGACCGTGTTGAAGTACTCAAAGGTCCTCAGGGCACCTTGTTTGGCCGCAATGCTACGGGCGGGCTTATTCAGTATGTGACAAAAAAACCAAGTGAAGCAACCGAAGGCTATTTAAAGCTAGGCGCTGGTTCATTTGGCGACGTTAAAGTTGAGGCCGCTGTTGGCGGCTCGCTCTCTGAGACTGTTACAGGGCGCCTGTCTATGCTCAAGCACAAGAATGACGGTATTCAGCAAAACGTTAACCCAGACGGCGAAGACGCTAACCAAATCGATTTAATGGCTGTGCGCGGGCAACTTAAGTTTGCCATAGCGGATAGCGGCTCACTGCTCCTGTCAGTTGAAAATGCCAGTAACGAGAATGATGGCGGCAACCCATATCGCTACGCGCCGTCCTTTGCCGGGAGTGATGGCCTGTCTGTTATAGACAAACCTAACCGTGATTCAGTCGTCGGCACTAGCGACTTAAACGATATCAACGTTAGTAGCGGTCTGTCTGTTACCTCAGACTACACTTCTGGTACAGCACGTCTTGAGCTACCCTTTGAAAATTTTGATTTAGTGGCCATCAGCAACTTCCAAGATTTCGAAAAACGTAATGTCTTTCAAGATTGTGACAGCGCCGGATACGATCTCTGTTTCACCTCTTTTATTTCAAACACGACCCAATACAGCCAAGAAATAAGACTGCAAGGTGGTAATGATGGTCTGCAGTGGGATGCTGGTGTTTACTACTTCAATCTCAGCACCGAAGGCGCTCAGGAGTTGTCAGGCCCGATTGCTGGCATGCTTTTCGGTGATGCAAGTATTCTTTCGAGTGCTACCGCATTTGACACCACTACGATTTCTTGGGCGACTTTTGGCCAGGTTGCCTACGACCTGTCCGACACACTGACTCTGACCGCTGGTCTGCGTTATACCAATGACAAAAAGGAAATGGAACAGACATTCTTGCTCGGCGTTATGCCTGGCGGTATGCCTTATGATCTGGCTATCCAGGATGACTCAAATACCTCTTATCTGGCCAAGTTGACCTGGAACATGAGTGACAACACTATGATCTACGGTGGTGTTTCAAATGCGCACAAAGCAGGTAGCTTCAACACAGGCTTTGGACCAGTTGCAGCGGATAAATATTCAGTTGCACCTGAAGAACTGATTAGCTACGAAGCAGGCTTCAAAACTGAGTCAGATGATGGCCGCAATCGTCTTACCGGTGCCTTTTTCTATTACGATTATCAGAATCACCAAGCATTTGTATACAAAGACCTTACGCAATTGTTGTTCAATGCGGACGCCGAAGTAACAGGCGCGGAGTTTGAATGGACTGGTTTGCCAGCTGATGGACTTATGGTTTCTGTGGGCGCGAGCTTCCTCGACACTTCAGTGAAAGATGTTCAGGATGGTTCTGGCGCTATCCGCGATCGCGAAATGGTTCTTGCTCCTGAAGTTAGCATGAACGCTTTAGTTCGATACACCTGGAACTTGGCGAGTGGCAGTGAGTTAGTTGGACAGTTAGATGGTACTTACAGCTCTGAGGTGTTCTTTGACAACCTAAATCAGCCCGGCCTGTTAGAGGGCCCATCTAAGCAGATGAATGCTCGTCTGTCATGGTTAAACACTGAACGTGATGTCGAAGTATCAGCTTGGGTGAAGAACCTAACAGATGAAGAGTATAGACTTTACGCATTCGATTTGACTGCTGACTTGGGCTACATTCAAGAGTCATACCATGCGCCGCGCACGATTGGCGTCTCAGTGAATCTATCCTTCTAATACACTAGAGAAAATGACTCATGGTCTGTTCGACATGAGTCAATCCCTGTGTTCTAGCACAAAACCCTCCCCACAATAATTCTGCTCCAAATGCAATCTCGCTGATTTATTGTTTTCATTTATAGGTAATTATTGGCGCGATGAAATCCCACACACAAACACCTACCACCATTTGTACGCTGCCAACGCCCTTCCCTACGGCGCGGGTCACCGAATTGGCGTTTGATCAAATTATTGGCCCGAGTATGGGCAAACTGATGCAAGCCCTGGGCACCAATATCCACTATGGCGCTCGATCTGGCGCGCAAGTTCAAGACAGTTTTAGTGGCAAATGGTACTGGGACTGTCATCGAAATGGCTCGCTTTACAATCTCGGACATCGCCATCCAGTTATTGTTAACGCCGTCTCCGGCGCGCTCTCTCAGTTGGAGGTTGGGAACCTATTTCTATCCTCTGGATACAAAGCGCTTGCTGCACAAAAATTGGTCGCCAGCACCGACCATGGATTAACCGGAGTAGTTTTTGCGGCCAGTGGGACTGAAGCCAACGACTGCGCTATTCGTGCGGCCCGAGGCTTTACCCAGCGGCGCAAGCTAGTCTCAGTAAATGGCTGTTATCACGGCATGAGCGCCTTCACCATGGCCGCAGGAGATGATCCAGCCAGCTGCGAACGCTACATGATCGATTTTCCCGAGTTTGTCAAAGTGCCGTTCAACGATATCGACGCCATGCGCGCCGCAGTCGACGATGAAACCGCCTGTGTGCTGCTTGAGGCAAGCCCGGCTCAACTTGGATTTCCAGAGCCCGCCCCCGGATACTTTGCCGCCATACGTCAGATCTGTGATGACAAAGGTGCGCTGTTTATTCTCGATGAAGTGCAGACTGGTCTAGGCAGTTCCGGCAGTTTTTGGCTCTGGCAAGAGCAGGGCATCATGCCTGACATGCTCACCAGCGCCAAAGGTTTGGGCGGTGGCATTATTGCTAATGCTGCGCTGCTCATGGCGCCGGCAGTAAAGGACTGGTTTATCGCTGCCGACTTCCCAAATGTGTCGACTTTTGGCGGCTCTGAACTGGGCTGTGTCGCCACCAGCGCGGTCTGCGACCTGACTTCTAGCGCTGACTTTACAAATAATGTCAGGCGCCTGATCGAGCAGTTTCGCGAGGGCTTTGCCAATGCCCAGTTCAAAGTGAACCAAGTGGGCCTGTGCATGGGGCTGCTGTCCGACTCGATGGATTCTTTCACCATGACACGCAAATTAGCTGACGCAGGTGTGCTGACCTTACCGGCCCACTACCAACCCAATGCAATCGAGTTTCGTCCGGTTCTCATTCTGGATGAACATGAAGCTGAAATTATTATTTCCAAAGTACGCAACACAATCGGCTAATTATCCCGAGTAATCGGGCAATTGGCATAGCTCAAGTGTAGACATCCCATTTTTCCAAGGCGACACAGATGACCGTGAAAATTGATACGAAAATTGCGATCCACTCAACTTCACACAGATCCTTCTATTCCGGACTTGCCAAGCCTATAGCTGTAGCCTGTCTCGCTCTCTATGCGGAGTCTTCACTGGGCGGGTCGGCAATGGTCTATGCCCTGCTGCTCGGGATGCTACTAAAGGTAGCTATTAGACAGGTCGCTGTAAACCCCGGAACCGAATTCGCCGCCACAAGAATTTTGCGCATCGGCGTGGGGTTATTGGGCGCGCGTATCACCCTAGAGCACTTTGAGGGTCTCGGCTGGCTCAATGGCGGACTTATTATCGTCGCGGTTTTCGCCACACTGGGCTTTGGCATCATAGTCAGTCGCGCCCTTGGCCTTAGCCGCAGATTAGGCATTCTCACCGGCGGTGCAACCGCTATTTGCGGCGCATCTGCAGCTCTGGCAATCGCCGCAGTCCTGCCTCGCGACGAGCGCTCTGAGCGGGAGCTAATTTTCACCGTTGTCGGTGTCACCGGGCTGTCGAGCATAGCGATGATTTTCTATCCTTTGATTGCCTCAGGCTTGAATATGCACTCCACCGAAGCAGGTATATTTCTTGGCGCCACCATACACGGTGTGGCCCAGGCAGTGGGCGCGGGTTACAGCCTATCGAGTGAAGCTGGTGACCATGCGGTCATAGCCAAAATGTTGCGCGTCACCATGCTGTTGCCCATAGTCATCGCCCTGTCGATTGTCATTAGAAGTAGATCGAAGCTCTCTGCCGCGGGTTATCCGCCCCTCTTGCCGCGCTTTTTGATTGGCTTTACTGTGTTGATGGTCGCCGGGAGTTCTGGCTGGATAGCGCCAGACTGGCTACCGATTATCAACAGAACCAGTAACACCTGCCTGGTAGTAGCAATTGCAGCAACTGGCTTGAGCGCGTCGCTTACTGATATTACTAAGATTGGTTTCAAACCTGTTATCTTACTGCTTAGCGAGGCGCTATTTTTAATCGGCTTGATTAGCCTAATACTAATGATCTAATCGGCTGGGGTCTGAGTAGAGGGCGTTATCCAGCAGCAGTCTGCCCACCAGATTGCTTAGCCGACCTAGAAGCGGGTAGTTTCTGTAGCACGGACGCTAAATCAGCGCCCGTGCTAGATTAATCAGAATTGAATGCGTGCGGTCTCGCTGGCCAGGCTAGCGAAGTTGGTGGCGAATTTAATATGCTCTGGGTGATTGCGGTAGGTCATCCAGTCATCTGCACTTTCAAAGTCGGCACTCATGGCGTAGTCAAAGCAGCCATCCATAATCGCCAAATTTTTCCCAAACTTCATCTCAATGACCACATCAATAACCTCGGCCAAGTGAGCAAAACCCTTTGCGACGGCGTTAATTTGCTCTTCCGTTACCTCCGGCTTCCAATTAAACATAACAATATGGCGCAACATAGCTATTCCTATTTAATGATAATTATTAGTTTGGTCACTACAGCAAAATTAGAGACATTTTTACAATGGATATGTTGTATGCTTTATCTTTATTGAGTGAATGAATCAATGGAGTTTTTTTTGAATCTGCGATCGGTCGACCTCAACCTACTAGCCATCTTTGACGCCATTATTACTGAAGGCAATTTAACCCGTGCATCAGAGCGTATCGGTATGAGTCAGCCGGCAATGAGCAACGCCTTGAGCCGACTTCGGCACTTGGTTAAAGATGACCTGTTTGTTCGCCAAGGCCGCGGTATAACTCCGACAGTTAGAGCCCTTGAGCTGGCGCCACTAGTGCGGGAAGCTCTGAGTCTTATCGAAGAGGGCCTCAAACCCTCTGCACAATTTGATCCTCAAATACCGCGCACGTTCCGGGTCGCAGGTTTCGACTACGACGATATAGTTATTCTGCCAGCTTTAATGGCTAAATTGTTTGAGATTTCGCCGAACCTAGTTGTCAATGCGCGCTATGGCACAGCAGATCATCTGACCACTCAACTGCGCACTGGAGAGGTCGACCTGGTGATCGATTATGTCCCGCTTTTGAGCGAAGACTATTCCTGTGAAACATTACTTGAAGACAACTTGGTCGCTGTGGTGCGCGAGGGCCACCCTGCAGTAGGAAGTCAACTTACCCTGAAGCAATATCTCGAGTTAAAACACGTAGGTATTTACAACGACCGAAAATTGGATTTTGCCTTTGTTGATCTGGCTCTTCAGAAAATGGGCAAGGAGCGTAGTTTTGCCGTCACCGTCGAGAGCAATATCGCCATGTGTATGCTGACCATGCATACAGACATGGTTGCCACCATGTCTTTACGCGTTGCCAATCTGATGGCTGAGCGCTTCAATCTCCGGTTACTCCAACTTCCTGTTCCTATTGCGCCTATCCCGATGTACATGATTTGGCACAAATCCCATGAAAAAGCGTCAGCCCACGCCTGGTTTCGCGAGCAAATCAAGCAGGTCTGCCTAGCGCTTTAATTCTCGTGCGCCGCACATCTGCGGCGCACCAATCCAGGCTAGAGCTGACGCTAACAGCGCTTAGAAACACACGTCTTACCTCTGGAATTTTAGTCTATTCAAGTGCGCCCCTGTTACAGCCTAAAGGACTGGGCACTGCTCTAACCCGCCGCACTCTATTATCATCCCTATGAATCAAATACATCCGAATACTAAATTTTCAAAATAATCCACCTCATGTAATCATAGAATTACAAATGTTATTTAAGGTGAGCAATGCTGTGATAGCGCCAGCCAGCTTAATAAATATGACCATCATGTAGTTGTCGACTCAATACGCCAGCTAATTTAGTTGCAAGACTTCCCCACCTGCCAGCAGCTGGTTCTGATCAGCAGAACTTACCGCCAAGGCAAGGTGTAATTAGAGGATCACCTATGGCTAACCCAAATATAATGTGGGAATTTAAACAACCTGCAAAAAGCTACGATGTGGTGATAATTGGCGGCGGCTTACATGGCCTTGCTACAGCCTACTACTTAGCACGTTATCACGGCGTAAAACGCATAGCGGTGTTAGAGCGTCGCTACATAGGATCGGGCGGCTCTGGCCGCAACACTGAAATGGTTCGCGCCAACAAGCGCGCGGTTGAAACACTGCCGTTTTACAAAGAGAGCCTTGAGCTTTGGGATGGACTCAGCGAAGAACTAGAGTGGAACCTGATGGTGCAAAAAAAGGGCATTATTGCTATTGCCCACAGCGATCTTGAGCTTGCCAGCATGCGTATGCAGGGTGACACGCAGATTCGCGCCGGGCTCAAAATGGAAATGCTGACCCCGAAAGAAATTAAAAAAATGGTTCCCTCTCTGGATATCAGTAACAAGCCCGCGCTGCCGGTTCTCGGCGCTCAGTTTCATCCAGAGGGCGGGACTGTGCACCACGACGCTGCGCTATGGGGGTTTGCTAAAGGCTGTCACAAATATGGCGTCGATATTTGCGTTGGCGTTGAAGTGACCAAAATTATCAATGAGCATGGCAAAGTAACAGGTGTAGAAACTAACGTTGGCAGGATTAATGCCCAAAAAGTGCATGTGGCCGTTGGCGGTTACTCCTCTGAAATCGCGCGCATGTTAGAGACTAAATTTCCGGTCGTAACCTCTCCGATGCAGGTTCTCACCACCGCGATCATGGAGCCGTTCCTAGACTACTATGTGGCTTTCCCGAGACTGCATTTTTACACCCAGCAAACGCTGAAGGGTGACCTGATTATCGGCGCTGGCCTGGATCCTTGGCAGTCTTGGAATTCCTACACGACTTGGGAAGAAGCCTCGGACCGCGCATTTAAAATCACCGAATATTTCCCTGACCTCGCCCATGTACGAGTGGTGCGCTCATGGTCTGGACTCTGTGATTGCACTGTGGATTCGGCACCAGTGATGGGACCCAGTGGTATAGAGGGGCTATCCCTCGATGTTGCCTGGGGCTACTACGGTTTTAAATCGACTCCTGCCTGCGGCAAATATTCCGCCGAGTACATAGCTACAGGGCGTGTTCCCGAGAAAATTAAAGCCTTTTCCCTAGACCGGTTTTACACCCGTAATTTAGTTCCAGAAATTATTTTATAAGCACCTATAACAGGTAACCTGTATGGCATTTCTAATCAATTGTCCAAACTGCGGCGAGCGCAGCGCCTACGAATTTAAATTTCACGGTGAAGTAAAGAGCCCTCCTCGTGACGGCTCAGAGATGAAAGCATGGTGTGACTACCTCTATTTCAACAACAATCTACCAGGTTTTCAAGATGAGCTGTGGTTCCACGTGATGGGTTGTGGCGATTGGGTACAAACAAGACGCGATACAGCAACACATCAAATTATTAAGGAGTAACGCTATGACCCGCCGACTACCCGAGAGTCATACACAGCTTATTAACCGGTCCAAGCCGGTAGACATTTTCTATCAAGGTAAAGCTATTCCGGCCTTTGAAGGAGATACTGTCGCCTCCGCGTTGCTCGCGGCCGGCATAGACACCTTTTCTCGATCGTTTAAATATCACCGCCGGCGCTCAGTGTCCTGTATGAGCGGGCAGTGCTCTCGCTGCACTATGAATGTTGATGGCCGCATGCATATCAAGACCTGCCAAACTACAGTCAAAGCTGGCATGAGCGTCGAACCACAGGGCGATGTGGATCGCGATCTGATGGCTGTTGCAAACTTGTTCTCTTGGGCCATGCCCACAGGATTCTATTACAAGACTTTCTATAAGCCACGGTGGTTTTGGAAGATCGTTAAAGAGATTATTCGTGCGGCACCCGGCAACCTAGCCAAAGTCAAGCCCCTCGATAAGCCTGCTATGTTTGAAAGCGTCAACGTGACACCAGATATTTTGGTGATCGGTGGTGGCTTGGCCGGTATGGAAGCTGCGATTACCGCCGCCAAAACCGGTATCCGTGTCGTCCTGGCCGAAACCGACGCTCAGCTAGGTGGCTTTGAAGCCTTTCAGGGCGAGAGCGGTTATGGTCGCGCCCAAGACTCTATCCAAAGACTTAAGTCTTACACTAATTTAACAGTATTGAACTCCACCCATGTATCAGCGATTTATCCAGATGGCATGGCGGTATGTATTCAGGCCTGCGGCGCTGATGAAGAATTTACCGAGCGCACCTATTTAGTCCGACCCAAGGCCACAGTGCTCGCCACCGGTACCATTTCAATGCCAATGTTGTTCGAGCATAACGATCGCCCCGGCGTGTTGCTGCCGGAAGCGGCACTGCGCATGATACATCTCTGGGCGCTGTCACCAGGGCAGCAAATCGTCTTGGCTGGCGGCGAAGACTATGTGGCGCGCGTTGCACTGCAGCTATTGGACAAAGGTGTCAACGTATCGGCAATGATCGATTTTCGACCCGAGGGTCTGAATACTGAGCTGCGTGACGAGTTTGCCCGTGCCGGCGTGCCAGTCTGGAATGGCTACACTTTGACGGCCAGTTGTGGACGACGAAAAATCACCGGGGTTAAGATCGCCTCTCTCGATGGCAGTGATCTGCAGTCGATTAAATGCGACACTATTGTCGCCTCATCTGGTCGCTACCCAAAACATAAACTGTTGGGCCAGATTGGCGCTCGCATGGTGTACGATAAAGCGCTCAATTTTTATCTACCGCAAGAATTACCGGCAAACTATCAAGTCGCTGGCCGCCTGCTTGGCCTAGAGGATGCAGATTCGATAATCGCTCAAGGCCGGCTCGCAGGGCAGCGCGCACTGGCAAGCATCAATGCTGGCGGTGTTCAACATCAGCCAGTATTGGAACTAGCTGCGATCGAAGCGCCGCCACTAAGTAGCGTGGCCCGCCAGACGATTCTCGCCCAAGATAAAGACAAAACCTTTGTCTGCTATTGCCACGATGTCACTCAAGGCAACATCGAGCAGGCCTTGGCCGAAGGCTTTAACAGCATTGAACTCTGTAAGCGCTACACCACCGCCACTCAGGGAGCTTGCCAGGGCGGTATGTGTGAAGCCAACTTTGCCCGTCTGCTGGCTGACAGCAATCCGGCTCTTGAAGCGCGAGTGTTGCCAACCACACGGCCACCTTTGACCACTATTAGTCTGGGTAACTTGGCTGCCGGTCATCACGACCACCCGCTACTGACACCATTGCATGATATTCAGCTCTCCCACGGCGGCGTGCCGGAGCGCTTTGGACCCTGGATCCGCATGATGGACTTTGGCGATGCCGAGGCAGAGAGCCTCGCAGTGCATCAATCAGCTGGAATCTACGACGCCTCTATTCTGGGTAAATTTAGAGTGTATGGTCCAGATGCCTCCAAACTACTGAATCGCTTTATCATCAATAAGGTGGACAATTTAACCGCCAATAAACTGATGTATTTCACCGCCTGTAACGAAAGTGGCGTGCTCATCGACGATGGCACCATTGTCAAACTGGGTGAGCAGGATTACTTTATAACCAACACCACAAGCCGGGCACCTGTAACTGAAGAGTGGTTGTCAATGTGGTGCAGGGGAACCGGTTGGCAGGTCAATGTGGTCAATCTAACCGACGCCAAGGGCGATGTATTACTCGCAGGTCCCCGGGCACGAGATATTCTTAGCACCCTGACCAACGATGACATAAGCAATGAAACCCTGCCCTTCTCGCACTGGGCTGAAATCACCGTTGCCGGTGTAAAAGTGATGGCGCTGCGCCTAGGATTTGTCGGTGAACTAAGCTATGAACTGGTTTGCCCCGCAAGCCAGACGAGCTATCTATGGCAAAGGATCTATGAGGCTGGCACAGCCTTTGGCATCAAGCCCTTCGGCATTGAAGCGCTGAATATCTGTCGCCTCGAGAAGGGCCACATCCTGCCTGCCTTCGACACTGACGGTTTCACCACCCTATTTGAAGCCTCATTTGGCGGCATGCTATCGGCAACCAAGACCAACACCGTCGGTCAGCCGATGCTTGAGCTGCTGCGCAAAGATGAACGGCAGAGCCAGGTGATTGCTCTCAGTATCGACGGCCGTTCCGATATCACCGATGGCGCTCTGGTTGTCGGCGGCAATAACCATTACGGACATGTTACGTCTATGCGCTACAGCCCGCTGCTAAACAAAACCCTAGGCTTGGCTTTGGTCAAACCACACGAAGGCTGCCAAGTTGGCGGCAGCGTCAGCGTTTGGCACAACAATGCTGAAGTGGCGGTACAGGTCGCCAAAAGGCCCTTTTATGATGTCACCGGCGAGAGGATGAAATTGTGATAACGCGCAAACGAACAGTTATAGTACCTGATTGGGCGGGTTCCCCTGTCGAACACGAGATGGGTGGTTGGCCAGTGGTCGATCACTTTGAACCCCAGTTGGTTGCTGCAGAGGTCAATCTAGTCGACCTCTCACACCGACCAAAGGCCATAGTTCAGGGTGACGCGCCTAGTGGCGCAGCTGCTCTGGCACCTGGTCAAGTGGCGGCTACAGCAACCGGCTATATTGCACAGGCCAAAAGCGGCGAAGCACTAGTCATAGACCTCACCGGCCCAATAGAGCCCCAATGGAAAGAGACCCATTACACCGATGTCACCGACGGCTTAGCTATGTTTGCTATTTGGGGCAGCACATCAATTGATATCCTAAGGCGCTTGGTGGCCATAGATATAGAGCGGCCAGATCTCAGCGGTCCGTTCTACCTCGCCACCGGTGCCCTCGGTATCCGTGTGCAGATAATCAATTTAAAAGCCTCAGAGACTGGGTTTATACTGCTCTGTCAGCGCTCACAGGGACAGAATCTATTCGATGCCTGCCTGCGCTTTAGCCGCCAGTTCGAGCTAAGAATAACCGGTGATCGAGACTTCCGAAATTGGTGGCTCGAACGCGATACAGCCTAAGTCTGTCGCTGAGCTGAGGCTCTTATTGGCCAATCCCAGAAGCTCTACTCCCACCCATTAGAAAGCCTTGATTTACATATTCCTAGCTCTCGCAGGCCACAGTTGGGAGCTAGGAAAATGGGCTTATTCCACCGTCCTTTACGCTACCATAATTGCGCTGTCTTATTCCGCTAAGCTGCCCGCTTGCTATTCCCACAGCTAATTCAAAGCGTACCTGGCTAATGGAGTAGGGTTTTGCACAGAGATACTGGAACAGCGTTAAATCTATTAGGAGAGTTGAGCGATCTGCTGACCTTTAAGAGCCTAAAAACCTGCAATTACGCCAAAGGCACTTGATCCGGATGGTCTTACTGAGCCAGAGTTTGTCTGTGAGACCTCTCGCACAGTGCGGGCGAGAGGTTCGCAAACTAGCTATGTATAAGACAACTTTATTCAATTGCTGTGCGCATGCGCATTTCAACCAGTCCCTGGGTGATCGGCGATGATGCGGCTTCTGTAGTCACTTCGATAAAGGCCGGGGTTGCCTGATCTCGTGCCGCGGCAAGCGCTGCAGCCAGCTGTGACGGGGTCGTGGCGAACTGTGAAAAGACGCCGGCAGCGGCCAAGATCGGATGGTACTCCTTCTCTCTCAAGGAGGTAGCAACAACCCGGCCAGCCCACATGGCTTTCTGCTGGTTCTGAATCATTCCCCACTGTGAGTTGTTGGCAACCACCATGGTTACGGGCAAGCCCATATCCAACGCCGTGTCCATTGGAGTAAAGCCCGGCGCTAGGCCAAAGGAGCCATCACCAGTAATCAGCACAACCCGCGAATCTGGGTTAGCCAGCTGAATCGCCGTGGCAAATGCTGGGCCTGTGCCCATTTGCTCCCAGGGACCAGGTGCAAAAATACCTTTAATCGGTCGGCCCTCGACAGACCAAGCATTGATTGCCATCTCGAACCAGGCTGCGATATCGCCACCATCAATAACGCAAATATCCTCTTTCTGGAGTGACATAAGCACATCAAAACAGAGGCGCAGAGGATGCATTTTGCCTTCGCTATTGCCACGTAAAACATCATGATACTCGGCAACCTGTTTCTGGCGTCTGGTTTGAATAGCATCCAACCAGCTACTGTCGACAGCATCACTGGCGTTTAACTTCGCAGCCAATGCGTGAACAAACATTTTCACGTCACTACAGACTCGCACATCGGCGAGGGCGTTATTACTTAGTTCGCGCGCTGTGGCATTGACCGTAATCAGTTTGGCTTTTGAACTAATCAGTGGTGCCTCGCCAAAATTAAGCGGAAAGTCTAGCTTGCCGCCTATAACCAATACCAAGTCCGCCTCTTCACCTATCAGTTGTGAACCATGATTCTGGTGGTAATCGACCAAGCCTGCGGAACAGCGATGGCTTTGATTAACAGCCTTTGAATGCGTAAGCGGAACAAACACCGGTATGTTTAAACTATCGCATAGCTCCTCTAGATCTTTGCTTGCATCGCTGTACCACACACCTGGCCCAGCAACGATCGCAGGCTTTTTCGCAATCCGTAGCAACTCAATAATATTGTCCACATCGCTCGGATTGGGACATGGCTGATGTATTTTTTGTCTTGTTGGATCAAAACCGCGGGCACCCTCCGCAAGCTCTGCCTGCAGCTGGCCAGTAAAAAGGTAGTTAGTCGGAATACAGAGCTGCACGGGTCCAGCTGGATGCTGAATCGCAATATCGTGGGCCTTATCTAAGAACCATCCAATACGCTGTGGGTCGCTGACCTCGACCGAGTACTTGGTCATGCAGCGCACAACTTCAGCCTGGGGCATTTCTTTAAAACCCTGATTATCAAAGTTATTGGCATTCGCCGTGGCACTGATAAAAATAACCGGATCGCCGGCATAATAGGCTTCGGCGATGGCGGAAATATAATTAGTGAAGCCACTGGGCTCAGCAATCACAACCGATGGCTTACGTGTACAGCGCGTCGTGGCTGTGGCCAAGAAGCCAGCTTCCAACTCATTACGTGTGCCAACAACTTCGATACCGTACTCCAAACAACCCATATAAATTGGATTAATGAAGCCACCGCATAGGGAAAAAACTCGATCTATTCCCTTAGCCTTGAGCGCGCGAGCCAACATGTGGCCGCCGGTGATTTTTCCGGGTTGTGTTTTGCTAATATCTTTCATTGCATGCCCCTCTCTATCTGTTTTAGTCTAATGCCATATCAAATGATATAGTCGAATTTTGTTGTTACAGTAAAGCAGTTAGATACATTATTAAAATGGAAATAAAATAACATGCACATTCAGTGTGTAAATGTATCCACAGAGCAATACCATTCATAAATCAAATAGCTCGCTTGCCAAATCTCCATTTTAATTATTTATTTTAAAAGGGTATCTTTTTTGAGGAGTCATCAAAAACATCCCTTGGGAACTACTATGAGCAACACAGATAATTTAGATACAGCCGATCGCGTTTGGCGTCCAATGACGCAGCACAAGCCACTTATTGGCCAAGCGCCGAGAACCGTCGCTACAGCCTCAGGCTGCTATCTCACAGACTGTGACGGCAACACCTTCCTTGATGGATTGGCGGGTTTGTGGTGTGTCAATGTGGGTTATGGTCGAAGAGAGCTCGCCGATGTCGCGCACCAGCAAATGATTGATTTAAGCTACTTAGCGCCGGTGATGGTGAGCGAATCAACAACCGCCCTTGCCAGCAAGATTCAAGACGCACTAGGAATGAAAGTGCATGTGTCATTTTCTTGCAGTGGCTCTGAAGCAAATGAAACTGCATTCAAAATTGCCCGCCAGTACCACCAGCAATCGGATGATCCAAATGGCGCGCGACGTTACAAGATCCTCTCTCGCTACCGCGCCTACCACGGCAACACCATGGGTTCTATGGCAGCCACCGGGCAAGCAGAGCGCAAGCTGGGCTATGGACCTGAGCCGACAGGATTTGTCAAAGTCATGCCCCCCTACCACTACCGAGCCAATGACAAGTTTAGCGCCGAAGAGCATGGTGAAGAATGTGCCAAGCAGCTTGAAGAAACGATTATTTACGAAGGGGCTGAGACAATTGCCGCCTTTATCACCGAACCCATGTTGTCAGGCGGCGGGGTTATAGTGCCTCCGAGTAATTATCTAAAGCGTGTCCGTGAGATTTGCGATCGCTACGGCATACTGTTAATTTTCGACGAAGTGGTGTCAGGCTTTGGTCGCACAGGGGCCATGTTTGGCCACACTCACTGGGACGTTAAGGCGGATATTTTCACCTTTGCCAAAGGCCTCGCCAGCGGCTATCAGCCGATAGCCGCCACGGCAGTGCGCGAAGGTATATTTGAAGCCTTCTACGATGAGCCGGGCACCATGAGCCACCTGCGCCATATCAATACCTTTGGCGGCCATCCAGTGTCGTGTGCTGTAGCTGTGAGAAATCTTGAAATTGTCGAGCGCGAAGGGCTTGTTGCCAATGCAGCGACTATGGGCGCCCAGATCAAAGGCAACTTAGCAAGTGCACTTGCTGATCATCCCTATGTTGGCGACATCCGTGGTAAAGGCCTACTGATAGGTGTTGAACTGGTCAATGATCGCACCACTAAAGAACCAATTTCAGAAACCATTATGGCCAAAATTCTCGCCGGCTGTATGCAGCGAGGTGTGTTTATTGGTCGCAATAGCAACACGGTCCCGGGTCGCTGCAATGTGTTATTGATTGCCCCCCCACTGGTCTGTGGACAGGTTGAAGCAGATAAAATACTTGAAGCCATCACCGACTCATTGAAGGCCTGCTTAGATTAATAACTGCATGTCGTCATGGATAGTTGGCTAATTACCCTCAGGCCTACTTATTGTAAAATAAGGAAAGGAATATTGTCAGACGACAGTGGCATAGCGAGGCTAAATCTGATTTTCATGCTAATTTCAAAAAGCGATCTAAAAGCGACTTTGCGAACTGGGATTGCCCATAAAAAAACATTAATTATCAAGTATCTATATGTGATAGGACGGCGTTCGCTAGAACGCTGTAGGGGCCAATTTTGTCAAACAAATAGCCATGAGAAGTGATCAATAGCGACTATTTTTGGCAATAAAAAAAGACGCGCCAACTGAGTATCGGCACCCCTTCTCACAAGTTTGGTCAGAATTTTTTAGCCGGTATTGCGCATACCAGAAGAGTTAAAGATCGAGGCCATCTACTAATCTGTATTCCTTAGCCTTGCCTCGTGCATTATTTATTTCTGAATTGGCAAGTGGTCTAGTAACTTTTGGCATGTAACAAAAGGACTGCGCTCTCCTCTTTTTTGTTACATAAAACGTGAATTATTACAAAATGCAATGAATATTTTTGCGCCTTAAAAAATCTATAAAACCTATTTAAATCAACACTTTATGGTACTTAAAAGCCCCTTTCGGGGCTGCTATTTGGTGGAGGCGGCGGGAATTATTCGTCCTTCGTCCTCACCCCTTCGGGGCCGCCGTCGCTGCGCTCCCGCGTTGTCTCGCCACTGCGTGGCTCGGCTGAACCCGCTGCGCGGGTTCATTCTCAAATCATCGGCCAATAAAAAAACCCCAACCCTGTCGGGTTGAGGTTTTGTTATTGGTGGAGGCGGCGGGATTTGAACCCGCGTCCGCCAGCCCGCTGCCTGCGGCTCTACATGCTTAGATCAGCCTATTAGTTTTAACCCGTTGCAACCCGGCTGTCAGGGAACGCATTGGGCGATTTCGGTAAAGGTTTTAGTGGATCTGCCCCGAACAAGCTTCTCCACGATCCTATGAGATATGACATTTGAGCACTCCGCTTCCCGAGGGATTAAGAGCTCTGGACGCATAAGCACGGCTCCAGTCAAACGGCACTACACTGGGGTTTAAGCAGCTAGTGCGTAGTTGTCGTCGTTGGCAACTATAAGTTTGCGACTTTTGATTAACGAGATTGGTCACCATCTCGGCATGCACCGGAGGTTTTGTAGCCGTCGTCGAATCCAAAACGCCCCCAGAGAACGCTGATTCTAGCATAATGCCGCTGCCGTAATGGGGCTTTGCAGAAAATAAGTTTTAGATCGAATTTGCGCAGCAGATGGCCTAGAATCGGTGACCGCAAAAAATAACTAAAAAGGGATTAGTCATGCAACGAGGTCAATTTTCTTCTCGCTTAGGTTTTATTCTCGCTGCGTCCGGCTCTGCCGTTGGGCTGGGAAATATTTGGGGCTTCCCAACCAACGCTGCAGAAAACGGCGGCGCAGCATTTTTGCTGATGTACATTATTTTGGCGTTTCTGCTGGCCTACCCTGCATTGATGGCAGAGCTCATTATTGGACGACATACGCGCTCGAACATGGTGACGGCGCTGCAGTCCATTGCAAGCAGTAGTCGCGCCAAGACGGCGGGTAAATTAACGGGCCTGGGTGGCATTTTAGCGGCGACCTTTATTCTCTGCTTTTACAGCATTATTGCCGGCTGGATGATTGCCTTTATGCTAGAGCCGGTTGCGCACTTTTTCGGTATGGAAGCACTCGGCAATTGGTTGACCGAATTTAGCTTGGCGCGGAACTTAGGCTTTTCTGCACTCTTTCTGTCGCTAACGGTGCTGGTGATTAGTGCGGGCGTCGAGCAGGGTATCGAAAAATGGTCTCAGCGACTGATGCCTTCGCTGTTTGTTTTGTTGGCGGCGCTGATTGTCTATGTGCTGCTGCAAGATGGCGCTATGCAGGGGCTGAAGCATTATTTGGTGCCCGATTTTTCACAGATGGCAGATCCGCAGCTAATTGTCCGGGCGCTGGGGCAGGCGTTTTTCTCTCTATCGCTGGGTGTGGGCACGATGTTAATTTATGGCTCCTATATCCGTTCGGATGAAAATTTACCGGTTGTCGGTGCGCTGGTAACACTCACCGATACGGGCGTCGCGTTCTTGGCGGGAATGCTGGTCTTACCGGCGATTTTCGTGGCCCAAGAGTTGGGCGTCACCATCTATGGCGGGGACGGGTCACTGATCGCTGGGCCTGATCTTATTTTCCAAGTGCTGCCGGCACTATTTGACGGTATGGGAACTGCGGGCTTGGCGGTTGGCTTTGCTTTTTTTGTGCTGATGACTATTGCGGCAGTGACCTCGTCTATCTCCATGCTAGAAGTACCGGTTGCCTATACGGTTGAAACAGCGGGTACCAGCCGTATCAAGGCCACTTGGCTGATTGGTCTCGGGGTATTTGTCTGCAGCGCTGTTGTATCGATGAATTTTGATGCGTTGTTTGGTCTTGTGGTAACACTCACCACGGAATGGGCGCAGCCACTACTGGGCGTCATGTTGTGTATCTTTGCTGGGTGGATATTTAACCGCAACAGTATTTTAAGTGAGTTAAAGCAGGGCGACGCGGGTGTTGAGCAGGGGTTGTTTTGGAAGGTCTGGCCGATCTATGTGAAATTTTTCTGCCCGCTACTTATCGTGCTGACCTTTGCGCAGGGGTTTTTCTAGGCCGCAAACTTAGCGGCCTATTAGAGGAACCGGCTGTTGGCAGAGAACTGGCTGCGCAAAAAGGCCATCTGATCGCCGAGTATTCGGCTGCTATTGGTGAGCGCTAAATACTCTGCGTTGTTGGGTTTATAGGGTAATGCGATCAGCTCCATATTCGCTTCTTCAGGGGTGCGGTTGGCTTTAAATTGATTGCAGCGGCGGCAGGCGCATACCACGTTTTCCCAGCGGTCCGTGCCGCCACGGGAGGTCGGCAAAATGTGATCTCGGGTAAGCTGAATCGGTGTAAATTGCCGTGCGCAGTACATACACAGATGGGCGTCGCGGGCAAATAGGGTTGGATTCGTTAGCGGGTAACTCTTGCGCGGCCGCGCCATCTGCTCACCACCACAGGCAATAATACTCGGCAGTTCAACAATCGAGCGCTGCCCCGACAACCGCGAGATACCGCCGCGCACATTGCGCACCACGTCGCCCATACTCCAAACCACAAGATCGCGGGCGTACATACACACTGCCGCTTCCCAATCTAACCAGTTGATGGGTTGCCCGGCTAAGTTGAGTCTGAGTATTTTCATTGCACAGCCCGCCCTCTGAATGCTTAGTGGCCAGTAATACCTCGTCCTTTGAGATACCACTATACAGCTACTGCGACTTGCGCGGAAAGTGGCTATGTCGCTATTTATATGGCGTTTGCCAATTGACCGCAATGCGCGAGTTAGTTAGGGTGGTGACCTTGTGTTTCTCTCTCTTTACAAGGGCAACAAACCGTGAAAAATGAAAAAAAATCTGTCGATTTTGAACAGCAGTTGGCCAGCCTAGAAGCACTGGTTGAGTCCTTGGAAAGTGGCGAATTGAGCCTAGAGGATTCCCTAAAATCCTTTGAAACTGGGATAAAAGTTGCTCGCGAGTGCCAGCAGGCACTGAAAGCGGCTGAACAAAAAGTAGAAATACTTATGCGCCAAGGTGACGAGCTGGTGAGCCAACCCTTTGTTGGCAGCGACGACTAGCGCCTCTATGTCACAATCATTCGAACGCATTATTCAGGATTACAGCAGCAGGGTTAACGCCCAACTCGAGGCTATTCTGCCGGCCGCCACTGGCCCCGCCGAGCGTCTTTTTGCCGCAATGCGCTACTCAGCACTGAATGGTGGAAAACGCTTGCGTCCAGCGCTGTGCTTCGCCGCTGCAGACGCTGTGGGCGGCAGTGACGGCAATACAGCCAAGGTCGCTGCGGCGATTGAGATGGTGCATGCCTATTCTTTGATACATGATGATTTACCGGCGATGGACGATGACGATCTGCGCCGCGGCATGCCCACCTGTCATATCCAATTTGATGAAGCGACGGCGATTCTCGCCGGCGATGGTCTGCAATCTCTGGCTTTTCAGCAACTCACCGAGCTCGATAACCTTCCCGCAGAGACCGTTTTATCGCTTATCTCGATACTTTCCCTGCTTGGAGGATGTCAGGGCATGGTGGCGGGCCAGGCGATTGATTTGGCGGCAACCGGTAAGTTAGTGGGGCTTGAGCAGCTGAAAACTATGCACGCCCACAAAACTGGCGCGTTGATCGAAGCCAGTGTTTTGATGGGGGCAATTGCCACCCGTGCAGCGACGGATGGCCAGTTAGCTGCCCTGAAAACGTTTGCTAGATCTATTGGTTTGGCGTTTCAAATTCAAGACGATATTCTCGACGTCGAAAGCTCGACAGAACTGTTGGGCAAACAGCAGGGTTCCGACGCCGCCAATCAAAAATCAACCTACACGTCGATTCTCGGCCTTGAGCAGGCTCGGCGTGAGGCCGATAAACTCTACCAAACGAGTATGGCGGCACTGGACCTCTTTGCTGAGCGCGCAGACCCGTTGCGGGCGATTGCGGATTTTATCGTCAAGCGCAATTACTAGCCGCAAATTGCCGAAACGAACAAGAATGCTGTGGTTAATTGGTGTAATATCGCCGCCACAATGTATATAAATACCGTGAACTGAGCGCATGCCGAAAACATTCACCGACATTCCACTAACAAGACCGAAAACGCCGCTCTTAGACAGCATTGCTGCGCCGGCGGATTTGCGTCTTTTAGAGCCGAAAGAGCTGTTGTTGGTGGCGGACGAACTTCGCGCATTTTTACTCTATTCCGTGGGTCAAACCGGTGGCCATTTTGGCGCTGGCTTAGGCGTGACAGAATTAACCGTTGCGCTGCACTACGTTTTCAACACCCCCGACGATCGCATTATTTGGGATGTGGGCCACCAAACTTACCCCCATAAAATTCTGACAGGCCGCCGTGAGCGAATGCTCACTATGCGCCAGAAAGACGGATTGTCTGGTTTCCCCAAGCGCTCAGAAAGCGAATATGACACATTTGGCGTGGGCCACTCGAGCACGTCCATCAGCGCCGCACTGGGCATGGCCATGGGGTCAGCTCAACTGGGCCGCGAGCGAAAGACCGTTGCCGTAATGGGCGACGGCGCCATGACCGCCGGCATGGCCTTTGAAGCCATTAACCACGCCGCCCATGTGGATAAAAACTTGCTGGTGGTGCTCAATGATAACCAGATGTCGATTTCACGAAACGTGGGTGGACTATCGACTTACTTTTCTAAACTCTGGGCCAGTAAGTTTTACAATCAGCTGCGCGAGAAAGGCAAAAAAGTATTAAGCCAGTTGCCGCAGGCTACGCATTTTGTCCGGCGCACTGAGGAGTACATGAAGAGCATGGTGTCCCCAGCCACGATTTTTGAAGAGCTGGGTTTTTACTATGTTGGGCCAATTGATGGCCATGACTTGCCTCTTTTGGTTGAGACATTGCGTAATCTGAGTGAGATTAAAGGCGCTGTTTTACTGCATATTATTACCCACAAAGGCAAAGGTTTTGCGCCGGCTGAAAACGATCCTGTAGGCTACCACGCACTCAATAAAATCGAACCTAAATCTGCAATTATCAAACAACCCGCCCCTAGTGCACCTGCCAAGCCGAAGTATCAAAAGGTCTTCGGCGACTGGCTGTGCGACATGGCGGAGCAAGATAATCGCTTAATCGGCATTACGCCGGCAATGTGCGACGGCTCGGGGATGAACGAGTTCGCTGAGCGCTTTCCTGACCGTTTTGAAGATGTCGCAATTGCCGAACAGCATGCGGTGACGCTGGCTGCCGGTATGGCCTGCGAGGGCTCGAAGCCGGTTGTCGCTATCTACTCCACGTTTTTACAGCGCGCTTATGATCAGCTTATTCACGATGTGGCACTGCAGAATTTAGATGTGCTGTTTGCCTTGGACCGAGCAGGTCTGGTGGGCGAAGACGGTGCCACCCATGCGGGCGCTTACGACATCAGTTATCTGCGCTGCATTCCCAATATGATGATTATGGCGCCGTCCGACGAAAACGAGACACGGCAGCTGTTGTATACCGGCTATATGCACACTGGCCCCGCTGCCGTTCGCTATCCTCGCGGAACTGGCCCCGGCGCGACCATTGAAAAAGCCATGACCGCACTGCCGATTGGCAAAGGTGTGATTAGACGCGATGGTGCAGGCGTGGCAATTCTCAACTTTGGTACGCTGCTTCCGACAGGGCTCCGGGTTGGCGAGCAGCTCAATGCCACCGTTGCCGACATGCGCTTTGTGAAACCGATTGATGAAACCATGATTCGTGAACTCGCCAGCCGCCACTCGTTGCTGGTTACCCTTGAGGAAAACAGTATTGCCGGCGGTGCAGGTTCAGCGGTGAGTGAATTTCTCGCGTCACAGGGTATTGTTATGTCTGTGCTGCATTTGGGTTTGCCAGATCACTATGTTGATCATGGGAAACATGAGCAGCAACTCGCCTCTATAGGCTTAGATGATGCGTCTGTCCTCGCCGCGATTGAAGCGCGCGTGGCATTGCTGGGCCTCCGCTAAAACACCCCTTCCACTATAAGAGTGTTACTACTGTGAAACTTTATAATTTTGCCATGGCACCAAACCCAAAAAGAGTCACTATTTTTATCGCTGAAAAAGGCGTCGAGATCGAGACAATAGAGGTCAATATTCGCGCGGGCGAGCACAAAACCCCTGCGTTTACAGCAATCAACCCTCTACAAGATCTGCCACTGCTGCAACTCGACGATGGCACCCACATCAATCAGGTTAACGCTATCTGCCGCTATATCGACGACGTTTATCCAGAGCCGCCGCTCTACGGGCGTACACCAGAAGAGCGCGCCAAGGTCGAATCATGGAATCATCGCGTGCAGATGGAAGGCATTGGGGCTGTCACTGACGCTTTCCGCAACAGCAGCCCAAACTTTGTCGGACGAGCAATAGCGGGGCCACACAGCTACGAGCAGATACCGGCTTTGGCTGAACGCGGCCGCCTGCGTATCGATAATTTTATGAAGGATATGAACGCGCACTTCGCCGACAATCAATTTGTGCTCGGCGACTATTTTTCTGTCGTCGATATCACTGTTTTTATGTCAATCGAGTTTGCAACGTGGGTGAAAAAGAAGATTCCTGAGGATTGCACTCATTTACAGCGTTGGTTTGATGCAATGAGTGCTCGGCCTAGCATTAAAAAGTAACCGCGTAACGAGACGTAAGGGCTTTGCAGCCCTTACGTCATCATCACTACTTTTCTACGGTAAATCCATTCGCAGCTGCGTTAACAACGCGGCCGTCACTAAAGGTGACCACTTTCGCTTGGGTGCTGAGGTTGTAGACAACGTATGTTCTTACCCCTGCCTTATCAAAGGCTAATGCACCCGGATAGTCGGCGGTGAGATCACCTGTACCTGTCGCCAAGTGTCCAAGAGAACTGAACGTGTGTATCCAGTGATAGGTGTGTGCCTTTGATTCGCCCGCTTCTGGCGAGTAAGAACTGACTGTATTGTAATCAGCGATAGCGGCATCCGCATCCGTCAGCGCCCACAGGTTCCACCACAGGTCAGTCCATTGGTCTGCGCCAAGACCAGAAGGCTTGCCGTTCGATGACTCACTGAGACCTAAGGCAACATAGTCCACCATATAGTCAGCGTGCAGACCGACGTGCAAAATCAGTGGATTGGCTGGCAATCCCTGAATACCTAAGATATGGGCGGTCTTCGGGCTAAACCATGTCGAAAAGTCCGCACCACTGCCCCAGATAATAGAGGTGGTAATTTTGCTATACCCGGCTGGGAAGTTGTTGTAATCACCGCCCTTGTTGTTGTAGCCGTCAATGTTGTTCCAGTATTCCCAGTATGCCGCGGCAGTTGACGCATGCAGGTACATGCCTCTTTCCATCAACTCGTCGTTTCCAGTGATCATGCCGTAGAGCACGATAGCACCGTAGGAATTGGCTGCTTCAGAGGTTGACTCATTGTTGTTACCTTGCAGTGAGTCGCCTTTGCCATCCGCCCACGAAAAGCCGTTGGCAGGGTCAAAGTTGCGCAGATAGGGGAACATGTCATCGTCGCGGCCACCCGCGTAATCACGAATCAACAACTCAATCATCGGGCCATACTGATCGTCATCACACCAGCTGCGGTCAACACGACAGATTTCAGCCGCTGCACGGACGAAGTAACCGTAGTGGAAGTGATGGTCGGCCAAACGCTGGTGAGAGCCGTAAGCCTCTTCCAGCCCGAGCAACGTTGTCCACTCACTGTCGTAGGCGAAGTACTTAAAGATATCGAAGTTGCCGTTAGTCTCAGCAGTGAACCAATCTGACAGCTCCGCTTTTAACCAGTTGATAAGTACGGTTGCTTCAGCTTGCATGCCGATTGAATCAGCAATGGCTGCCACTTCCGCGACTTTGCCGTAGGCCTTTCCAGACCAGTAGGTATCCTGGCTGTTAATCCAAGATGACGCGCCGCCATCGACGAAGTCTGTTACCAGGGCCTGTAAGGTCGCAGCATCATAGGTGCCGGTAATCGAAGGTAGGGTTGGAAGTACGCCAACAAAAGGCAGGTCATAACTGAACTGGCTGGTCTTGGCAAACTTTACGACACCACGCGCACTGCGAATTTTATAGTCGGTAGTTAGCTGCGCAGAGTTTTTCCAATGCAGCGGATGCATACCTGCCACGGTTTCAATCGCTGCACCTTGGTCGTCAACATAGTTGTGGCTCACGGTCACTGTGTTAGTGCTCTGATCCACCGCATAGTTTATGTTTACTGCCGCTACAACATTACGCGCAGTCGCCGCAAAGAAGCTCGTTAGGCTGTCCGCGGGCAGTCCACTGGCCACAGGCAGGTAGGTTAGCGTCATCTCTTTGGTGGCGTTGCTTACGGTAATTTGATTGGTCGTGATATTGCTAAAGGTCGTTGTGCCTTCACCGGTCACGAGGAAGTTATTACGCACACCGGAAATATCTGTCCAAATACCGAGATTGTTGTTTTGGTTGAAAAACGTTCCTTTGGCGCCACCGCTATCAGCTCCCTGAGTACGCAAAATCAGGTCACCGTCGTAGGCTTTAAAGTAGACATAGGGAGACCCGTGAACAAAGGTGGCGTCCATCACAGCAACAGTGCCATCTTTCCACTGCACGGTCACAGAACCGTCGCTGTTGTCTTTCAGATAGGCATTGAGTTCGGGATGCGCAGAGTTGGCAACCGCAATACCATCAAACACCTCAGAGAAAGGCTCTGGGCCGTCAAAGCGCGGGAAGTTGCCGATCACCTTGTAACCGCTTGGAATACTGCTAATACGGGCGCCCTTATTGCTAATGCGCGCACGAATAGGGTCCGGCGTAATGTACGCAGCGTCGTTAGCATCGCCAACGGTCATTTCACCCACGAATGGAATTGAACCCCACCACTTGTGGGTCGGCACTGGACGATCAAGTGCTGCGCCTGTCAGCTGCGGATGAAGCGGCGTCGGTGTTCCAGTTGGAATTCGAGTGGACGCATTACAGGCCGCAATCGCGGGCAGAACAACACCTGCGTTGTAAATCCAGTTGCCATAATCAACCGCACAACGATAACTGGCTGGGTTAATAACATCGGCGATACTGCCTGCACCGTAGGAAATAATTTCATAGGTAGCCGGATTATTGGGATCAGTTCCGCCAGTGCCACCAGTGGGGGGCGTGCCGCCGTCACTAAGACCGGTAAAGCGAACATTGTCGATCAGATAGACTAGATTGGCACCCGTCTGGTAAGCGGGGAAAAACACCATCGGCGCAGTAATACTGGACAACGTAATCTGACCATTTGCGGTTAACGAACTCACTGGGAAATCAATAGACTGCCATTCACTACTGGCAGTAATTCCAGGAACCTTTAGTTCTCCAGAGTTTGCCGAGCCACTCTCAACTTTCAGATACATACCGTCTGACAGGGCTGCTCCAGCATTAATAATTTTGATGTCGAAAGATAAAGTGCCCGTTGCGTAGCCACTTAAATCGACCGCGCCCGAGGGTCCAACAACCAGACCAGCGTGACCCGCCGATGCGTTGTAACTGACCTGCAAGACATCGCCATGAACTGCATCGGAGACAATTTCCCAATCGACGCTGCCACAGGTTTCTGTACCATTCGCTTCGTCAGTACAGTCGGCATAACCATTTTTCTCGTCAAAAAACGACAGCGCAGCACTGCCGCCCCAAATATCATCAACAACACCGTCTAACAGAATAAAAGTATCAGTCTCTGTTACCGGATTGGTGGCCTCTGTCACGGTCACTGTTCTGGTAACCGTTGCAGTGTTGCCAGCATCATCGGTAGCGGTGTAGGTCAGCACATAGGTGCCTGCCGTTGCTCCCACTGAGCCACTCACCGTGACAGTTACATCGGTATCGACGGTATCAGTCGCCACCGTGCCTGCTTCAGTGTAAGTAGTACCCTCAACCAGGGAAATCGCAGCCTCACCAACAAGGGTAACGACCGGGCTGGTCGTATCGGCAACAATTACCGTGCGCGTAGCGGTCGCTTTATTGCCCGCTTTGTCTGTTGCGCTGTATTCGAGGGTGTATGTGCCCGCCGCAGTTCCCACCGTGCCTGATGTCGTCACTGTCACTGAACCGTCAACAGCATCGGTGGCCGTGGCTCCAGCATCACTGTAGGTGGTACCTTGCTCATGGTTTACTGTCGCTGAACCATTGAGTGTAATAACCGGTTTCGTCGTGTCGACCGGAGGTGTAACTGGAACGTCGGGCGTTGTTCCGCCACCGCCGCCACCACAAGCTTGTAATCCAAGTGCTAATAGCACCCAAGACAAAGATATTATTTTTCCGATGCTCACAACTTACCCCTCACACTATTATTGTTGACCTAATGACGTATTTTTTAGACGTAATACTTCTCAGTACTAGGTGCGCAGGCCAAAGTGGCAGCAATTAGATGGCGATGGAAGGATTCTGCGTCAAAACGCTTTCTGACTGCGACAAAAAGACGTGAGGTGAGGTGAAATAGAACAGCGCGGTTTGAATCAGGTGGGATACGGCAACTGAAAAGTACCGCTACCTAGAGCAACAACATGCTCTAGGTAGCGTATTTTTAAAGACAAGAAAATCTAGCGGTGACGAATATCTTTACCTTGAACAACAAAGACAATCTGTTCGCAAAGATTTTTAGCGTGATCGCCAATCCGCTCAAGCGAACGAATCACCCAGAGTATATTAATCACACGGCTGATGCTTCGCGGATCTTCCATCATGTAGGTCACTAATTCGCGCAGAGCTGTTTTGTAATCAAGGTCAATCTGCTTATCTTCTTCGAGAGTCATCATCGCGGCAGCGACGTCAAACCGAGCAAACGCATCGAGGGCATGACCGAGCATTTTCAGAACAGACTGCCCCAAATGACGCACTTCGGTGTAACCCTCTGATGTCCCAGTCTCGCTGGCAAGAATAACAGCATGATTGGCAATTTTTTTCGCTTCGTCACCAATACGCTCTAAGTCATTGACCGCCTTAGTCACCATCATCACCAAGCGCAAATCGCTGGCGGCTGGCTGGCGACGGGCAATAATTAAAATGCAGGCCTCGTCAATATCCAACTCCATGTCATCGACACGCTGCTCTTCTCGTATAACATCCTCGGCCAACTTGCTGTCAGCCTCAGCAACAGCTCGAATTGCATTTTGTAGCTGCTGTTCGACCTTGCCACCCATCTCCATTAAGCGCGTGCGAATTTCTTCTAGTTCTTCATCGAACTGCTTCATGTAGTGATTTTCAAACTTCTTTTTATCCATATTATTCTCCGCTCAGCTCCTTTAGCTCAAGCCAGTTAAACAACGATACCCCTATTCTATTAACCAAAGCGACCTGTTATATAAGCTTCTGTCAGATCATGCTCTGGCATGGTAAAAACTTGTTCGGTCGGATTCACTTCAATCAGACGACCAAGATGAAAATACGCCGTGCGATGAGAAACCCGCGCCGCTTGCTGCATCGAGTGAGTCACGATGGCAATGGTGAAGTTTTCACTCAACTCCTCAATCAACTCTTCAATCTTTGCAGTGGCAATGGGATCAAGGGCCGAACAGGGTTCATCCATTAAAATAACTTCTGGGCTGACGGCAATCGCTCTGGCAATGCAGAGTCTCTGCTGCTGACCACCCGACAGTCCAGTGCCCGATTGATGCAAACGCTCCTTCACCTCTTCCCAAAGGCTCGCTTTGCGCAAACTGTTTTCAACAATTTCATCGAGATCAACTCGAGTGTCGGCAAGGCCGTGAATTTTCGGGCCGTAGGCTACATTGTCATAGATCGATTTGGGAAATGGATTTGGCTTTTGAAAAACCATGCCCACGCGGGCGCGCAGCTCAACCACATCGAGCTTCGGCGCATACAAGTCTTCGCCATCCATGCGCACATCACCTTCTACGCGACAGCCTTCAACGGTGTCATTCATGCGATTCAACGAGCGAAGAAAGGTCGATTTGCCACAGCCTGATGGGCCGATCATAGCAATCACTTCGTTCTTGGCAATATCCACGTTGACGTCAAAAATGGCTTGTTTTTCACCATAAAACACGTTGACGTTGCGCATGGTCATTTTTGCATTGTCTGAAAAACAATTGCCCACTGTTGCCTGATGTTCTGAAATCTCAAGCGTATCCATAACGGCTGGCTTGGCTGTAGTTTCTCTCTGTACGTTCATAAAAATTTCCTTTCTACCAGCGGCGTTCCAAACGCTTTCGCAGCCAAACAGCTGAGGCGTTCATCACTATTAAGAAGCTCAACAGAACCATAATCGCTGCTGATGTTTTTTCAATAAAAGCGCGCTCCGGACTGTCTGCCCAGAGAAATATTTGCACCGGTAAAACCGTTGCTGGATCACTGAAGCCGCCGGGAATATCGACAATAAAGGCAACCATGCCGATCATTAAAAGCGGCGCCGACTCACCCAGTGCCTGAGCCATACCAATAATCGCACCGGTCAACATACCCGGCATCGCCAGCGGCAACACATGGTGCAGTACCATCTGATACTTGGAAGCACCCATGCCCAATGCCGCTTCACGAATCGAGGGCGGCACCGACTTAATCGCTGCTCGGCTGCTAATAATAATGGTCGGCAGCGTCATAAGGGTTAAAACTAACCCGCCGACGATGGGCACAGAGCGCGGCACATGGAAAAAGTTGATAAAGATGGCCAGCCCAAGAAGACCGAAAATAATCGAGGGCACCGCAGCAAGGTTGTTAATATTCACTTCAATAAAATCGGTCCAGCCATTTTTGGGGGCAAACTCTTCAAGGTAAATTGCCGCCGCAACACCAACCGGAAATGACAGAATCAGTGTCAAGGCCAAGGTAAACAGAGAGCCCATTAGCGCACCGCGAATACCTGCCTGCTCAGGCTCACGCGAGTCGCCTCGGGTAAAAAAGTTTGCATTAAACTGCAGGCGAATTTTACCTTGCTCATGCAGCTCGGCGATCCACTCGACCTGCTTATCAGTGAGCCGCGCGGCATAGGGTTCACCGGCCAGCCAAGATTTATAATAGGTATCAATATCGTCGTCGGTGAGAATCCAGACGCGTTCTTGGTCACCCAGCAAAAGTGGGTTAGCCATCAGGCGATCTTTTAAATCGTAACCCGCGCCGTTGCTTATCAGCCCATAGAGACTCCGCTTATCACCACGGCTGGTTACTCCCGGAAACTGTTTGTTCAGCGCAGCTTTCGGCAGCGCCTGCCAGTCAGCGCCGGCGAGCTGCTGCGGATCAGACAGATTCTCAATACCAATTTTTTCTGGATCGTAATCAATATCCAACTCTATATACGCAATGCGGAAAGCACCGTGACCCTTGCCAATAATATCGACAAACAGAACAACAACCGCCATCAAACCAAGAAAAATGGCTACGCGCCCAGCCCAGCGAAATAGACCCTCAGCGCGATTGCGACGACTCAGAGATTTCCGGATCTTTTCTAAGTTGGTCATACTATTATTCATACTGTTCTCGATACTTCTTAACAATCTGAAGAGCAAAAATATTGAGGAGGAGGGTCACGGTAAAAAGCATCAACCCCAAGGCAAATGCCGCCAGCGTTTTCGGGCTATCAAACTCTTGATCACCGGTCAGCAGTGTTACGATTTGAACTGTCACAGTAGTCACCGACTCCATCGGGTTTGCCGTCAAGTTCGCCGCCATGCCCGCCGCCATAACAACGATCATCGTCTCACCAATGGCGCGTGAAATTGCCAACATAATGCCACTGACGATACCGGGCAGTGCAGCGGGGATAATCACTTTGCGCACAGTCTCTGACTTAGTCGCACCCATCGCCAAGGAGCCATCGCGCATTGATTGCGGCACCGCGGTAATCACGTCGTCAGCGAGCGAAGAAATAAACGGAATAATCATCACACCCATCACGCCACCAGCTGCCAGCGCACTTTCTGACGAAACAGACAGACCAAAGCTCTCACCCAAATCTCTCAGGAAAGGCGCAACCGTTAACGCAGCGAAAAATCCGTACACAACTGTCGGAATACCCGCCAAAATTTCCAATGCAGGTTTGGCGTAGCTGCGTGTTGCTTTTGACGCATATTCGGCGAGGTAAATGGCAGACATGAGGCCAACTGGGACGGCGACAAACATCGCAACAGCTGACACAAGAAGAGTACCGACAAACAGTGGCACAGCGCCAAAACTACCTGACGAGCCTACCTGATCCTCGCGAATAGCCGTCTGCGGGCTCCACTCAAGACCAAAGACGAAATCAAAAATAGGCACGGATCGAAAAAACTGAATCGACTCAAAAAGCACCGACAAAACAATGCCCAAGGTGGTCAAGATAGCAACACAGGCGCAGCCAAGAAGCAGTTTCTCGACCACATTTTCGACAACTTGACGCGCTCTAAAAACCTGCGACGTGCGCGACCAACCCCATGCCAAACCTGTAATAGACAGAGTTAGAATCAGCGCTGTTAGCGCCCAGCGCGATAGGGTTTGCAATCGCGTCATCAGATCGGCAGCAGCCAGAATCTCGGGGTCTCGGCCATCGCGCGGCAGAATACCGGCGGAAACATTACTAATTTTATTCATCAGTAGATTGTACGAAGCCGTGTCGCCAGCAGCCTGACTACCGGTTACAGAATCGGCGACAATACTGTTAATCAAAGGATCGTCAAAGACCACCCAGAGTACCAGCAATAAGAGCGCGGGAAGCGCGCACCAGAGTGCCGAATGAAACCCATAATAGGAGGGAAGGGAGTGTAAATAACGAATGCCCCCTAAGGGTTTAGCAATAGCAAGAGAGCGAGCACGGCCCAAGTAAAAGGCAAAAACACCCAACCCGAATACCAAAATAAGAATATTTGTCACATCCATAATACTGGCGACGTCCCCTGAAATAAAAAAACAGCCCAGTCGTTAAACCGGGCCGTTGCACTACTGCAAACAGTGACGGTTATTTTAACCCGTCGCCAGTCATTACTACTAATGCTTTAGTATCTTTTGCCGCCTGTGCGCGAACATCTGCGGGCAGTGGGATCATGCCTTTTTCAGCCAAGTAACCCTCTTCACCCCATGCTTTTTCGCTGGTGAATTCTCTCAGGAAACCTTCAACCCCCGGTATAACACCGATATGCGCTTTCTTAACATAAAAGTATAGTGGGCGTGAAATTGGGTAGGTTTTATCCGCAATCGACTCAAAGGATGGCTCAACAGATTCAATGGGAGATCCCTGCACCTTGTCAGCATTTTGATCAAGGAAGCTGAATCCAAACACACCCACAGCGGCCTTATTAGCTTCGAGTTTCTGCACAATTAAGTTGTCGTTTTCGCCAGCTTCAATGTAACGGCCGTCTTCGCGAACTGTGTGACAAATTTCTTTAAAAGCAGATTCATTGGTCTTGCTCAGCGCGGCAATCCAAGCAAACTGCTTGCAGCCGCCTTCCATCGCCAATTCAGAAAACGCATCGCGTGTACCTGATGTTGGCGGTGGGCCGAGCACTTCAATGGCCACATTGGGCAGCGCAGCATTAACATCGCGCCAGCTTGTATAGGGGTTGTCAATCAACTCACCGGCTTTTGCGCCTGGAACCTTAGCGGCCAGTGCCAAAAAGATATCTTTGCGGCTCAATGGCAGCGGATCAACCGCAACAGAGTTAGCGATAACGATACCGTCAAAACCAATCTGCACTTCGATCACATCTTTGACGCCATTGCTCTGGCACAGGCTGAATTCGGATGCTTTCATGCGACGAGAAGAATTTGTGATATCGGGATAATTGCTACCAACACCCGAACAAAACAGCTTCATGCCGCCACCTGATCCTGTTGCCTCAATTTTCGGTGTTGGCTTGCCGCTCGCTCTACCATAGCGCTCCGCAACCACTGTTGAAAAAGGATAAACCGTTGAAGAACCCACTACCTCGATGCTCTCACGCGCACTGACAACGGAAGTCGCTGCGAGCGAAGTCAATCCTAATAGAAGGGCTGGAACTATATTACGCTTGGTCATGGTAACCTCCATAAAAAGCACTTCTCATGCTTTTGATTAAAATACGTTAAGTAACGCACCCAGAATATTTACTTTGTATGACAAAAATATGACAAACACGCCTTCAGAAAAGAAATATCAACACTTTTTTCATACTCAGTCGCTGTCATATTTTTGTCACACTCTTTTCATATATTTGCGGCAGGGCTGCAATGTGGCAGTCTGAGCATTAACGGATTAACACTCCACTGACTTACATTTTCGGGGATTTACAATGAAAAAAGCGCTTCTTTCAGTCGCCATCGCCTCAGGCTTAACCTGCGCCTCCTACGGTTATGCAGAGGGCCCAATTGACGGGACTATTTACGGCAAAATTAATGTTTCTGTTGTCAACGCCGACAACGGTTCTACCGACACATGGAAACTCAACAGCAATGCATCGCGCATTGGTGTTAACGGCAAAACTCAAATCGCTGACGGCCTATACGCTATCTACAAAGCTGAATTTGAAATCGCAGTAGATGATGGCGATGTTAAAAATGGCCAGACGTTTACCCAGCGCAATATTATGGGCGGTATCGCAGGTAACTTCGGCACACTTTGGGCCGGCCACCATGACACCCCCACAAAGCTTATACAGGACAAAATAGACCTGTTTAACGACCTTGAAGGTGACATCAAGAACACCTTTGAAGGCGAAAATCGTGTCTCTAATATCGTCGCCTACACCACGCCTGACATGAATGGCTTTTCAGCCACTGTTGCGATGGTTCCAGCGGAAGGCAGCGATGTCGACCAAGATGGTCAGGCGGACAATGGTCTGACTGACGGTATGTCTTACTCCGTTAGCTACACCAAAGATAATCTGTATGTTGCGATTGCAGGCGATCAGGATGTCGATAAGCAAGATCTCATGCGCTTTGTTGTTCAGTATCAGATGGATGCGTTACAGCTAGGGATGATGTATCAGCAAAACGAAGCCAATCTCGGCAACTTTGATGAGTCCGGCTATTTCTTGAGTGCCGCCTACAAAATCGACAAGACCACACTGAAAGTGCAGTACGGTGCAATCGAAGACGACGTTGATGGCGACGAAGAAGAAACTCTGTCGATCGGCGCGGATTACAAGCTGGCAAAAAACACTAAAGCATTCGTATTCTACACTGACAATACAGACTCTTCTGTTGGCTCAGCCGATGTTGACGACACTTCATTTGGTGTCGGTATGGAACACAAGTTCTAAGCACAGATCACTGCCGGTCAAGCTCCCTTGACCAATGCGGTAAAAACGAAAAAGGCGAATCTGAAGAAGATTCGCCTTTTTTACGCCAAAATCGGACACTCAAGACACTTGCCTAGCTGCGCTACTCAATGCGCTTGCTTAAAACAATGCTTTCTTTTTGGCCGCCTCGTCGAATTTTAATATTGAGCATTTCGACCGCCACTGAAAATGCCATGGCAAAATAAATATAACCCTTTGGAATATGATTATCGAAGCCTTCGGCAATCAACGTGACGCCTATCAGAATCAAGAAAGAAAGTGCCAACATTTTTATAGTGGGATTTTGATCAACAAACTCACCGATGGATTTCGCAGAAAACAGCATCACCAACACGGATGCAACCACCGCTATCACCATAATCGAGAGATGCTGCACCAGCCCCACAGCAGTGATGACAGAATCCAGAGAGAAGACAATATCCAACACCGTGATCTGTCCCAGCACCATTAAAAATGAACTGGCGACAATAGATTGCTGGCCATGCTGCGCGACCTGCAAGCTGTCATGAATCTCCAGAGTAGACTTGCCGAAAAGAAACAGCCCCCCAAGAATCAAAATAACATCTCGCCCCGAGAACTCATTGCCAAAAAGATAAAACCATGGCTCGATCAACCCCATCACCCAAACGATGCAAAATAGCAGCACTAGCCTCGACAGCATGGCTAAAATTAAACCAATCTGGCGCGCTTTGTGGCGTTCATGCTCAGGCAGTTTTGCCACTAAAATCGAGATAAAAATTATATTATCGACACCTAAGACAACCTCCAGCCCAATCAAGGTTATTAAAGCAATCCAAGCTTCAGGGCTGACAATCCATTCGAACATATGCGCTCACTTCTCTGTTGTTGTTTCTTTCACCGTCAATGGACGCATTGACAGCCGTCTTGTTAAACCTGCCGACTCAGCGCCAATCGCACGCCAAAGTACAAAAATAAACATCCGGTAGCCTTGGACAAATAGTTCACCAACTTTTTATTCTGTTTTAATTGGCCACCCACGGACGAGGATGACCAGGCTAAAAAATGGCACCACAGCATGCCATTAATATTAAAGATCAACCCCAAAAGCAAAAAAGCGAAGGGCTTGTTTGGCGCATCCGCGGCAATAAACTGCGGCACAAAAGCCAGAAAAAATAACGCCACCTTCGGATTTAAAATATTGGTCAAAAATCCCTGATAGAAAATAGTGAGTAGCGGCACAGCGGGGGTTGTCAGTGGTCGCTCAGGATCGTCACTTTCTCTGCTGATCAAAAGCATCGCGCCGAGATAGAGTAAATAGACGCAACCGACAATTTTCACTGCGGTAAACGCTGCGGCCGATGTGGCAAGAATAGCGGACAAGCCAAATGCCGCCGCAATCACATGAAAGCAAATACCGGCGCCAACACCGAAGCAAGCGACAGATCCCGCACGGAAACCCTGTGCGGCACTGTGGCGAATAATAAATAATGAGTCTGGCCCAGGCAGCATATTCAACGCCAAGCCCGAAACAATAAACAGTCCTAAATCGGTAATACCAAACACTAACCCTTTCCTCGCTCAGCGCAAGACCACAACGCGCGCAGGCGCAGCATAGTCTCTATTTTTGGTCTGTTCAGTGCTCTCGCGGCAAACAGTCTTGCGAAGTGTAGCGCACCTGTAGTGCGCTTGGGGAAGCTTTTTCAATGTACTCGAGGGCAGGGTTTCGTCATGAAAAGTAAATTCCACTCCAGTGCAGACAGGACTAATCAGCGTGGCTAGAATAGCCCATTAGACTACACACTAATCCACTAAAATGGGCAGAGCCAATGATCACAAAATCGCGAACGTTTACCTTTCCACATTTTTGGGCCGTGGCCGTTCTGTGGCTATTTTCGGCGGCGGCAACTGGGGACTGCGATTTCGATACGGATGACGCTGACTCGCCAGATTTTAGGGCAAAAATTTTAGCCTGCGAAAAAAATGCTAAGCCAGCCAGCAATAAGGATCAAAAACCATCAGCAGCACAGACTCCCGCCACGAAACTCTATGGTGATGGCACGGTTGATCCAGTGTCCGGAATGGCTGAACGGCCAATTGTTGCGGCAGGTTCGTT